>Ga0137307_101579_pt1 | contig 19361 bp, 16 predicted proteins | sample NAcewD2O_March_2_FD_97180 | JGI IMG/M metagenome (GOLD analysis project Ga0137307, IMG submission 97180) | Mouse cecal microbial communities from Vienna, Austria - N-Acetylglucosamine amended D2O_March | ecosystem: Host-associated > Mammals > Digestive system > Large intestine > Cecum | place... | reverse complement strand
ATCCAGAACCACCACGTAATCCGACATCTCCAGAAGTTCCTGGCATTCCGTAACGCTGGGACGGTTCACATCCGCCACAATCACCACCGTATTGCGGGTAACGGCTTCCATGGCCTGACTGCTGTTTATAAACAGATCTTCCGGATACTCTACGTCGCTTTTAAACTTTTCCACCACCGGGCGCAGAGGCGCCGTGATATCATTGATTACAATGCGGGCTTTCCGGTCCAGCGTAGCGGCAGCCCGGTAAAGACCAATGGCCGCTCCCAGAGAATCCACATCTCCCAGCTTATGGCCCATAATCAGCACTTCTTCCTTGCTCAGCAGCAGCTCTTTCAGCGCATGGGCCTTTACGCGGGCTTTTACACGGGTATTCTTTTCCGTAGCCTGCGACTTTCCGCCGTGGTAGAAAATATTTTCTCCGTCCTTAATCACCGCCTGATCTCCGCCCCGGCCAAGGGCCATATCAATAGCGGTACGGGCATACTCATAATTTCCCTCATAGGTAGCGGCCCCGCAGCCAAGGCCGATACTGAGCGTAAACGCAATTTCCGTTCCCGTGTTCATGGTTCTCACATCTTCCAGAATCCGGAAGCGATCTTCCGTCATTACGGACAGATATTTTTGTTTTACCGCAACAAAATACCGGTCTTTCTCCAGCTTTTTGATGACGGCTCCCATCTGGGCAAAATAGCGGGTGATCTTCCTGTCCACCAGAGCGGAAATTACGGTGACACGCACCTCATCCACCATCGCCATGGCTTCCTCATAATTGTCCAGATAGATCAGACCGGCTACCATCTGTTCTTCTTCCATGGTTTTTTTCAGGCCGATGCTCTCCGTCTCATCAAAGACATAGAGTGCCAGCAGACGGGGAAATTCCTCGCCTTCCCCCACTCCTGAAAAGCCGCTGTCCGTAAATTCTCCGGGCAGAACCACATTCACCAGCTCAAGCCGCAGATAACGGTCGCCATGCCGCACATTCAGAATCTTGTGCTCATCATCCACCGGAATATCTTTTCGCTTCACCTCGGGAAACAGAGCCCTGAGATTTTTATTTTTTTCTTTTCCGATCTCCCGCTGAAACGCATAATTGATCCACAGAATCTTTCCTGCCTCGTCAATGATCGCATAGGGCATGGGCAGCGCCCGCAGAAGCTGGTTCTGCACCTGGGCATGTTCCATGGAAAAATTCACCAGTTCTTTCAGAAGAAGGGGCTTTCGGTAAAAATAAAGTGCGATGGAAAAGAACAGACAGATACAGCTGGCCGGTGCCATCACCGCCGCCGCCTTCCGGTCCACCGCCAGAACCGCCACATTCGCCACGATGATCACCACGGTAAATAAAAAAGGAGTCGTTAGATAGCTCTGCAGCCGATTGATGGATTGTTTGCCTTTTTTCATGTTTCATACCTCGCCGGGTTAATATACCATGTCCTTCGTGCCGGTATAATCCTCTGGCCAAATTATACCACTAATCCCGCCGCTTGAAAAGTATCCTTAAAACAAAGCTGCGTAATAATAGGGCGGAAACAGCCTTTGCAGGACAAAAACTGCCGGAATCCACTGTCCCAGATCAATCACAATCGGGCAGAGAACCAGACTGCCAAACAGCAGCGCCGGAATCAGGGCACACAGGATTTTCTCCCGGCGGACAAACAGCCACAACAAAACCGCTGTCAGCGCCGCCGCCACAGAATAAACCAGAATAGCGGACAGCTCTCTGCCCGCAGCCGTCCAGACGCCGGACAGAGCAACCGCCGCCAGACAGGCACCGGCCGCCAGCAGCGCCGGCGTCAGCGCAGACAGATAAACCGCCGCATATTTCCATGCTCCCGGCATACTGCCGTAAACCCCTTTTCTCACATCCGCCTGAACGGCAGCCACCGCAAACAGAGCCGCTGCCCAAATATACACGGCGCCCAGTCCGCGGACCGGAAAAACCTGCCGCTCCCACTGCCGAACATCCGCCTCTGCCCCGTCTGCCGTCTCATAAAGAAAAGAAAAAGTGCTGCCGTCCGTCAAAAACCGGTCATAGAGTTCTTTCATACGCAATCGGGCATTTTCCTCCGCTGCGCCAGCCTCCTGAAAAAAATCACGGGAAGCCAGCTTCTCAAGCCCGGCCGGCCCCGCCAGCGACATCACCGCACTGCTGACCGATTCAGAAGCCAGTTCCCCGGCCACGGTAGAAGGCGAGCGGATCAGCTCGACAGTTTTTTTCAGGTCTCCGTCCAGAATGCCTTTCCCAAAGCCTTCCCGGAATACAAATCCACACTCCGCCCGCCTGGACTGAACATCCAGAAGCACCTGTTCTCTGGTGCCGCACCGATAAAATTTCAGGCCACCTTCACGGGCGAGCAAAATCTCTGCCGCCTGCTCTGCCAGCCCTGTTTCATCTGCCTCAACTGCCAGCGCCACATGCAGAAGCCCTTCCTCCTGCCCTGCCGCCCCATGAAAAACAAACGCCGACAGAGGCAGGATCATAAACTGCATCCAGAACACCGGTTTTTTCAGCTGCCGTTTTACACATAGCCAAAACCAGAACCCTAATTTCATCACCGCATCCGTCTCCTGCTAAAAATTCCCAGTCCAAAAAATACCAGAAAGCTGCACACAGCAGCCGTCCCTGCCTGCCAGCCGGCCGCATAGCCAAACAGAGGCCCCAGCAGCCCTCTCACCGCCGACGCCGGATTCCACCGGGAAAACGGCCGCAATAATCCGGGCAGAAACGCCGGGGGCAAAAGCCCTCCTGCAAGAAAAATCAGCGCGCCCGTCAGGACAAACAGAAGCATCGTCCCCGCCAGCAGGCTGTCTGCCGTCTCAAAACAAAACACGATCACGGAAGCACAGACCAGAACAGCCGCTGCCGCGCAAAACACCGAATATCCGCTGAGTTCCAGGCCCCGCATTCCCCATCCGGAAAGCCCTGCCGACACCGGCATGGCCAAAAGCAGCACCGCTGCCAGAAGCAAAACGGCTACTGCCAGAATTTTCCCAAAAAGCCGGGCACAGATTCCCACACCTTCCGCTTCCAGCTTTTCTTCCAGTGCCCGGGACTCCCGGCAGGAAAAAGAAGCACAGGAAACACCTGAAAGAAACAGCAAAAGAGCAATCGCCGTCGTCCCATAATATCCCAGAAGATCCATCTCCCCCAGAGCCGAAACGGCAGTCTTTCTGAACCAGCCGCTTCGGTTCAGCGCATAATCCAGATACACCTGATTCAAAAACTGCTCCACCTGAGGAATCAGCTGCTCCATCCCCAGCTCTCCGCAGTAAAAATCTGCCGCATAAATTCCCGCCTGGGCCGCATCCAGAATCTGCGCCCCGGATTCCGTTAATTGCCGCAGCAGCAATGTTTCCAGACTGCCCTGACCGGAAAGCAGCACTCTGACCGGCGTATTGGTGCCGTCCATAATCCCCTCCACCATCCGGGGCGGAATCAACAGGGCCGCATAATAGCGGCCCTCCTTCAATCCTTCTCTTGCCTCCTGTTCGGTTGTCTCCACAAAATCACAGATGCTTTCTACACTTTCCATACTGCTCAGCATAGACAGGGCCATCTGCCCGACAGAGTCATCCGCATCCGCCACAACCGCCACGGCAATTCTTCCGACAGCTCTGTCCTGATACAGCAGCTTAGCGCCGCCAAAGGCTGCCGCCGCCGCCAGCGCGCCAAACAGAACGGATACCGCCATAACGGCCGGCAGCAGCTTCAGCGCCCGTTTGATTTGAAGAAACTGATATACGCAAATTTGTCTCATCTTCTCAGTCAGTTTTACCAATCGAGCTCTAATCTGTATGCCAGGTCATACAGATTGTCCATAATTTCCATGGTCAGCATTTCCCAGTCTGCCTCGCTGTCCGTAAGCAGGTCAAAGGTTTCCCCTTCCGGTATCTCAAGGGCATCTATCGGCCCGCAGTACACCTCTCCGGAGAAATTCAGCGTAGCGCCCACCGCCCGCAGCCGCAGATTATCCATATCAAAATGGAAGCCTTTTCCCTTATCAATCTGGTCAAACACGCCGTCCGCCTTCAGATCGACAGAAAGATACATGCTGTCAGCCCGGAGCATCGCATCCATGGAAGCCTCTTTGGTGTCCCGGTTAAAGACAGAACCAAATGTTCCTGTCATAACCTTCTCACCGTCAATCCGCACGGACAGTTTATAGGACGTATCCGATATTTCATTTTCCCTGCTGCCCTCTCTGGCCAGCGTGCATTCCACATCGCTGTAGCCGTCGTCTATCTCCACGGTAACTTCCATGTTCTCGGCCAGATAAGAGCCGCCTTTCCAGAGAATCTCCTCCCTGAATTCCACGTCATCCCCGTCAGCCTCAAAACCGGTCTCTATGGTCAGAGACGCCATATTTCCGGCGTGGTCAATATATCCCTTCATCCGGACATCATCAAAAGAATCGTCCAGACGGTCCAGCAGGTACTCCAGATCGGTTTCCAGATCCTCCCTGCCGCCCAAAACAAAATCGCCGCCCGTCAGCAGCTCCATCTGACTCAGGAAATCATACACCAGCTGTCCGGCTTCCTCATCTGCCGCCACAAAATCACTTACGTCCTGAAAAATGGCCATCAGCGTCTCATGGGAAATCACGGCCGTATATCCGGTACAGGTGGTTTCTTTTCCGTTAATGGTAAAGCTTTTGCTGTCGGCGCGCTCTACCTCCATCTCTTTTTCCAGTCTGTCCATCAGATTTACCGTATTATTAAAACGTTCCGCGATCTGTTCGGAAGCAGACTGATCAGCCGCCCCTTTTCCCTCCATCAATTCCCGCACGGCAATCAGCATATCGGCAAATTCTTCCATCTCCGCCCGGTCCATCGCCATGCTCTCCATCATAAAAGAGGAAAAAAGTCTCTCCTCAAACCCTTCCTGATAATCCAGCTTCAAAAGAGAGTCCGTCAGTCCCGGAACGGCCAGCGTAAGGGCCTCAGGATCCAGATAATAGGAAAGTCCTACCGCATCCATGCCGCCGTAAGATACCATAAACTTCACCATGCCCCGGCGAATCGTATCATAATCCACGCCGATTTCCGTCGAAAAGCCCAAACCGCTGAAAGCGTCCAGATCGGTGAGGTTGCTGTCCTCCAGCACCAGAGAACCGCCGTAGTGATAGGGCGTTTTTTTAAGCGTTTCCTCCATCTGCTCAAAACCAAACACGTCTTCCGTTTCTTCCGGTGCGCTGGACATGGCTTTCCCCAGCGCTGCCACAAATTTTTTCTGGCTGTTCTGAAAAAAGAAGGAGCCTGCTGCCGCTATGGCTGCAATCGCCGCAATCAGAACCACTGCCGCACCGCCGGCCAACAGCCACTTCTTTTTGTTATTTTTCGGCGGCTCAAATAAATCCGGGGATACCCCCGCATACGGCGTTTCCACACTGTTCATTTCTTTCGTCTCATCCATCATAATTACCCTCTGATTTTTAGTTCCGCTACAGCCCTCCTGAGCCCCCTGACTCTGGAAGCATTTCCGGCCGCCTGCGCGTCCGCAAATTCTTCCGGGGCTCATACGGGCCTCCGCTGATTTTAGTTCCGCTGCGGCCCGTCATCTCACCGCGTTTCCGCCGTAATCATAACAGCCAGCTCCCCTGCCTGTGTATCCGCCGGGATCTCTGTCAGTCTGCCGCCACGCATCAGAAGAAGTCTGCCGCACAGAGACAGCTCCCGCTCCTCATGGCTGGTCAGCAGCACCGTGCCGCCCTGTTTCAGATATTCCGAAAGGTACTGCCGGATTTCCTCCTTGCAGACCACATCAAGAGCCGCCCCCGGCTCATCCAGAATCAGAAACCGGGGATGATTCATCAGCGCGCAGGCCAGACTCAGACGCCGCTTCATGCCGCCTGACAGCCTTCCCGCGTCCCTCTTTAATAACGGGCCAAGTTCCAATACTGCTATTATACCAGAATCCTGCTCCCGTTTCCATTCCTTTTCGCTGCCTTTATACCATAATTTCAGATTATCCTTAACGGACAGCTCCGGAAGCAACGGATTTCCCTGGGGTACATATCCCATTTCTTTCCTGTACCGCCCGCGGTCTGCAGGGCTTCCGTGATACAAAACTTTTCCGCCGTCCGGTCTGACAGCCCCTGCCAGAATCGCCAGCAGCGTGGATTTTCCGCACCCGTTAGCCCCGGCAATGCCCACGCACTGCCCTTCTTCAATATGAAAAGAAATCTGAGACAATACCTGCCTGCGGCCATATGCCTTGCTGATCTGAGCAACCTCTATCATTTCTGTCTCCTTATCACAGTTTTGCAGTTCCACCCTTGGAGTTTTGCTATAAACATCAATGAATATTCTCAGTGATTGTAACATACCACCATAAAAAACACAATGCATGCAGCGCAGAACAAGAGCCATCCCTGAAATGTATTTTTAAACGCTACTCTTTTAGCGCATGATTGCGTTTAGTCTTTCATAAGTAGCATTTAATCGTTCACACAGCTATCCTTAACCGTCTTGACTGCCATCTATCGCAAGGCCTGCCAGCTGTCAAGGACTTTAGCCGAAGGGGCCGGGGGCATCCTTGACAGCTGGCAGGCCTTGCGATACCCTCCCGGACAAGACGGCCCAGGATCGCGCTGCTTCCAGCCTGTGGGATACCCTGTCCTCTGCCACTTCTTTCATTTTCGTTTCCTTTTCACTGTTGAATTGATATCCCATTTCAATTTATTCTTTCCTTAGCTGTCCCGGTGGCGTCGAAAGGAGGACTCTTTATGTCTAAGTTAATACCCGGCAACCACAAGCACCTTACACTGAATGACCGCCAGTTCATCGAACGGTCCCTCAACGAGGGCAGGTCCTTCCGCGAAATCTCCAGGTACCTCTGCAAGGACCCTTCCACCATCTCCAGGGAAGTCCGGAAACACAGAACCGTTAACTCCTGGAACCGCAGCAGCTTCAACAATCCGTATAACTTCTGCGTCCACCGTTACCGCTGCAAGAAAACCAACGCCTGCAGCAAACTCATCATTTGCGACACCCTGTGCCGCTCATGCCACAAGTGTAACAGCGTCTGCCCGCGTTTCGAACGGGAATGCTGTCCACGGATTGAAAAAGCCCCTTTCGTGTGCAACGGCTGCGACAAGCCCAGGAACCGATGCCCCATCCATACAAAGTATGACTACAATGCCGCCTCCGCGCATAGGCATTACACCGAATGTCTTTCTTCCTCACGGGAAGGTGTCAACCTGACTGATGGCCAGTGGCGGTCCATCGACAGGGTGGTCCGTCCCCTCATTGAACAGGGGCAGTCCCCCTATATGGTCATCGCAAACCACCCCGAACTGGGCATTTCCGTGAAGACCTTGTATAACTACATTGAACAAGGACAGCTCCTGGTCAGGAACGTAGACCTCAAACGCAAGGTGAAATTCAAGCCCCGCAAATGCCACAAAACTCAGATCACTGACCGGGGAGTGTTCCAGGGACGCACTTATCAGGACTTCAAGGATATCTGCGCGGATGAGTCCCACTATGCGCAGATGGACACCGTTGTGTCCGCAAAGGGCTCGGACAAATGTATCCTGACCTTTTACTTCCCCGAAACCCACCTGTTCCTCGCCTACTTGCTGGATCGGCGCACTCCTGGCGCCGTGAGGGCTGTTTTCGACCGCCTCCAGAAGGCGCTCGGCAACGCCATGGAGTTCAACATTTTTTTCGAATGCGTGCTGACCGATAGAGGGACGGAATTCGGCAGACCTGATGACCTAGAAAATGATCGAGCGGGGAACCGCAGGACCAGCATCTATTACTGCGACCCCATGCGCAGCAACCAGAAAGCCGGTATTGAAAACGTCCACACAATGCTTCGCATGATCCTGCCCAAAGGGACAGTTTTCGAATGGCTCACCCAATGGGACGTCCGCAGATGTGTTGACCATATCAACAACGCGCCCAGACAATGCCTGAACGGGCGTACGCCGTACGAAGTGGCTGTCAAAACCTACGGCCCGGAACTGCTGAAAAAACTGCAGCTCCGGTTTGTTGCGCCAGACGAAGTAACTCTGTCACCGAAGCTGCTTAGAAACTAACCCATGAAAAACGCCACCGGGCAGAAGGATGAAACCATAAAAATCCCGATCGGCCTGTAGACTTTACTTTTTCACACACACAAGTCTGGAGGCCTGTTTGCTTTGCCCTAATTTTGAATTTTTCCAAGGATTTGAGATCAGTTTATCACAAAAACATCGGAAATGACACCAAAACATCTGTAAATTGTGCAGTTTTTTAATGGGGTATTGCATTTACTGTTGCATACTGCATTTACTTTTACAATTCACGGAACAAGAGCCATCGAGCAAAAGCACTAGAGAAACGCAAACGCAATCTAAAAGGGATTGAATATAATATCATAAAGACCGTCAAGAAAACATTATGCAATAATCTTGGCGGTCCTTATGATATAAACCAAAGAACAATACTTTTTAAAAAACGACATCCTTAAAGAGCTTTTTACATATCTCCTGATTGTCTATGTCATCATTATCTATATTAAGATTGTCTTTACGCTTATAAAAAAGATAAAAGAAGTTGTCTCTATCTCTCTCCTTGGCCTCTATAGCAGATACTATATTTCCCACAGCAGCAATTTTTTCCCCGTCTTTCGTTTGAAAAGCAATATTTGTTGCCGAAAAATCAGGTTTCCCAAAGCCGCTGTTAAATTGCGACGCCATCAATATAACAAAATTACAGCTAATATCCTTTTCGTTTGCATAACTTTCCAAAGAATGCACTACTTTTAAAATCATCTCTTTATTCTCTAATTGGACCCTTTTCGTTTCTAAGTCCATATCAGTGGTAATTAGAATTTCTTTTTCTTTTTCCAGTTTGGCAATCAAAGAATCATCTATTACCCAAGAATCAGTACTTTTGATTAAATACTTCGCTGTAACACTCATGGCCTGCTCAAATTTTTCTAACAAACTTCCTCCGGAAGCCATATCTAATACAAATGCTTTATATTCAGCTTCTGACTTCCATACGGGATGCCTTCTTATTCTGCGTTCGAAAAATTCTTCACTTAATTGGCTATAAAAAGAATTTTTCATTAAATAAATAATATCGTCATCACACAATAGAGAAATAGATAAACCATTTTTAAACTGCTGCCCTTTTTTACTTAATGACTCCAGTGAAAATAATTTTTTATCGTTGTCATCAATTTTTTCACTAAGATAGCCTATGATATGCTGAAGTATATATGCTTCGTATAGTACAACAGGATGTGTTTGAATCCATTTTCTTTCCGCATCATGAGCATAAACTACATTCTCAATAACACTTATAGCGTTTTTATAATATGCGATTTTATATTTTCCGTTTTCTTTTGATATTGTAAGCGAAGAAAGAAGACGCTCGAAGTCAATGTTGACCGTATCAAAACCCGTAATATACGCATCCCGAATAAGATAATCCAATTTATCTACGTCTATCACTTTGGAATTGAGCATTGATATAAAGCAATTCTTTATGTTATTTTCTATTGTTCCTTCTGAATATTTGTACCCTGTAATACAACGGGCAAAAAATTCCTTCTGATCCACACTATCAAAAAATAACCCAAATTCTAATATGCCAATGATTGCACTCATAATCTCATGAGGTGCTGCAGCAGAACTTGAGTCTTGTGGAATATCTTTTGAAAAATTCTCGTTTCCAATCGTTTCTATCAGTTTGTTATGTAATTGTGTATAATTATGATCTTTTCCAAGGTAAAACCCTTCACCTGTATGGGAAAACGGCGCATGACCTACATCATGCAATAAGCATGCAAGCTTAAATAATTCTCCAATCCCCTCTAAATCCATAGACAAATTGATTTTTTTCCGCACTTCTTTTATCAGTTGATTAACCGTTAATTCTCCTAGATAGAAGACTCCCATTGAGTGGACAAAACGATTGTGTACTGCGGAGGAATAAAGCGGAGAATAGCTGGTCTGTATAACCCGACGCAGCCTTTGAAATACAGATGTATCAACAATGTTCGTCATATAGGTAACAGGAATCTTGATATAGCCATAAATAGGGTCTTTAACTCTTTTATAGTTTTTCATGACTATGCTCCCAATACTTGTACTGAGCGCTGATTCATAAATGCCAATAATACATCCAATGCTAAATATCCTCTAAACTGTTGGATCAAATCCTCTACTTCTTTATTCTCCTTTAACTTAATACCTCTTTTTCCATTTTGCTCGCTCTCCTCAAAAAATTCAGAATAATTTCTGAAAAGTGCATCTGTATTTTCTCTTGATAAAATGAGAACAGCCTTTTCTCCGTTCTCCCTTAAAATCTGAACTACCTCTGCCCCATACATTTCAATTTCGTTGTAAGTAAGAAATCGCCGTACGCCCTTTTTCAGCATCTCAATCATTGCGTTCGCTGCTAAATCTTCAATTCCAATATAAAAGCACATCTCCGCCACTCCCTCTTGATTATATTTATTGGCATTTAAGCTGTAACTGTATAAATGCCGCTTTTAGTTACAATAAAATAAAACCAACGCTTTATTCTTTAAATTATATGCTGCATGTACCTAGATAGTGCTATCCATTATATCATCTTTTTATACAAATTACAATTGGATTTTCTGTCCTAACCAACGCCGATTTAGGCTATTTTTCTGTTTAATAAAAATCCACCTTTCATTTATGATTAGGAAAGTTAAAGATAAAAAAGATGGCCGATAACAACCATCTTTTATCCATTCAGCACCGGAAACACACATGTATGCCCTCTTCCGGCTACCTGAACATCCCGGATCCGGACATTAATATCAAACGCTCTGGTCATATTTTCCTCGGTGATCACCTGGGCGGTTTCTCCCGCCAGCGCCGTGCCGTCAGAAAATAAAAGAAGGGATTTATGAGAAATTTCCAGGGCATGTTCCGGAAAGTGGGTATTGATAATTGCGGCAATCCCCCTTTTTTCGCAGAGGGCGCGGATGGTCTCCAGCACCACTTGCTGATTCTTAAAGTCCAGGTTCGACTCCGGTTCGTCCAGCACTAACAGAGAAGGTTCTCCTGCCAGCGCTCTGGCGATCATAACCATCTGAAATTCTCCGCCGCTGAGCCTGCTGCACAGCTTGCCTTTCAGATGAGCAATGCCTGTCATCTCCAGACATTCTTCCACAATCTGCCGGTCCCTTTCCCCAGGCTGGCCAAAAGGGCCCAGATGGCTGCTTCGCCCCAGAACCACCATTTCCTCCACCGTATACACAAAGGAGGACAGTTTGGCCTGCGGCACATATCCGATGGTCTTCCACAGTTTCTTAGAGGGAATGCGGCGGATATCTGTTCCGTCCAGATAGGAGGCCCCTGCCGACCAGGGCAAAAGCCCCAGCATACACCGCATCATCGTGGTTTTTCCGGCTCCGTTCGCCCCCAGCACCGACAAGATCTGCGGCTCCTCCAACGTGAAACTGACATCGTTAAAAATACGTTTCTTCCTTCCGTAAGCAAACGAACCATTTCTCACTTCAAATTTCACAGCTTGATCCCCCCTGTCTTTCTCAGCAATATGATAAATACCGGCGCGCCGATCACCGCAGTTAAAATTGATACCGGAATCTCCGAGGCGGTGGCACACCGGGCCACCGTGTCGATAATCACCATAAAAATCGCTCCCAGCCCCAGACTGGCCGGGATCACGCTCCGGTTATCATTTCCGAAAATCATCCTGGCTACATGGGGAATCAGCAGACCCACCCACTGAATCAGTCCGCACATAGACACCACGGAGGCCGTAATCATAGCCGCAGCCGCTATGACCGCATACCGGATCTGCTTTACCGGAATCCCCAGCGCTTTCGCCTCGTCCTCTGGCAGCGTCATGGCGTTCAGCTTCCACCGAAGGAGCCAGATCACGAGGATGCCTGTCAGAATCAGGGGCGCGCCGAGAAGCAGACTTTCCCGCCTGGTCCCGGCCAGATTCCCCATCAGCCAGAAAGTAACGGCTGGCAGCATATCCTGAGGATCGGCTACATATTTGACCAGGGTTACCAGAGCGGAAAACAGTGCGCTGATCACCATCCCCGCCAGCACCACCATAATAACGGACTGCTCCCGGCTGTAACTTAACGTATACACCAGAATCACTGCCAGAATGCCCATGGCAAGGGCAGACCCCTGCACCATCATGGAGGGAAGCCCCCACAGAATCCCAAGCACCGCTCCAAAAGAAGCGCCGGTGGCCACCCCCAGCGTATCCGGCGTCGCCAGCGGATTTGAAAACAGTGCCTGAAACGAAGCGCCTGCCACAGCCATGCCGGCGCCTGCCAGCAGCGAAAGGATTACGCGGGGGATGCGGACATTAAAGATAACGGTACGCATCGTGTCGGACACCTCCACATCAGGCATCAGACCGGGAAACAGCACCGCAAAAATCTCCTGTATGGAAATGCGGTACCGCCCCATGGTCATTGCCAGACCCGCCAGAAAAATAATTGCGGCAATCATGGCTGCCGTCCAGGCCCGTTCCTTTCCTCTCATCCTGTTTTCCTTTCCGCTGCCCGCCTCTACGGCGCTTCTGTCCGCCGGTTTTCCTGCCATGCGGCATCCTTTGCCCATCAGGTATGGCTGTTTAAATATGATTTGTATTTCCCGCACCGTCCGTAGAAGGATTGTACATCCGCTCTACCTGTTCGTCAGTCAGCTCAATCCCGTAAAGCTCCTGATAATACTTCTTTACTTCCTGGGCAATGTCGATATCGGAGAACAGATCCGGATATACCTTCTGCGCCATCCACAGCAGGGTGACAGGCGTATCCGCACTGGGCGTATAGCTTCTGTAACTGCCCAGCGGAAGCTTATACACTTCCTTATTCTGTATAGCCGCAACCGCACTCCAGTCATCGCCGCCCACAGCGTTCTGATACAGATCCTCCGGCTGAACGGAGGTAAAATTCGTCACGAAAATCAGTTGCGGATCCCACTCATAAATCTGCTCCATGCTGATAATAGCATTGGAATTATCCGCTTCCACCTCCTCGGCCACATTTCTGCCGCCCACGGCCTCACACCAGAACTGTCCGAAAAAGCTTCTGCCGGAAGTAACGATTTCCTGATCGTCATACTGGAACAAAAACAGGATGTCTTTTTTATCTTCATCCGCAATATCTTTCACACGTTCCTGAATCATATCGTACACTTCCTGGCTGTAGGCAGAGATCTCCTTACTCTTGTCGCTTTCCGGAAACATCTGTCCCAAAAGAGATGACCACTGGTCATAAGTCTCCAGAATATCATAGTTCCATTTGCTCGGAGAAACCCCTACCGCCGGAATCCCGGCATTTTCCAGCGCGGCCATCAGTTCGGAATTGCCCGCACTGCAGAACACCACATCCGGCTCCAGATTTAACAATTGCTCCACATTCAGGTCGCTGCCTGTCATAAAACTGGTGTCCGCATTCAGAATCTCCGGGAAAACCTCTCCCAGAAGCCCGTTTTCCGCCGCGCTCATACACACCGGATGAATCCCCACCAGTTTTTCCGCGGAACCCAGATATACCGTAATCACAGACGCCATCGGATAGATATCCGCCACGACCACCCGGTTAATCTCGGCCGGAAGCGTGACCTGGCGGTCCGCATGGTCCGTCACCACGATCTGGCCGTCCTGGCTCTTTGCAGGCGCCGCTGTGCCCGGCTCTGTTTCGGAAAGCGTTTCCGCGTCCGCCTGAGTCTCTGCGGCCTCAGTTTTCGCCGCGGTTCCCTCTGTCTGGGCCGGAGCCTGTGTTTCTTTGCCGGCGTCTTTTCCCGAACAGCCGGCCAGTGTCATAGCCGCCAGAGCCAAAACCAGTAAAAACGCCATCCATTGTCTCATCTGTTTCTTCATTTCTTTCTCTCCTGCATTTGATTTCCATCATTTTTTATTTACACTTCTGTTCAAACCACCGGTTCCACTGCTCTCCGATCAATACCGGAATTTCCCTGCGGTAAATCCTGCCGGAATATCCCTCATGGGGAAATTCGATAAAATCCACCACTTTCCCTTTGGGCAGCACACGGCGGTAAATCGGGTCCGCAATCACCAGTTCGGCATTCTTAAGCCGTTCCTCGATCTGGTCCTCATCCTCCAGAAATGCTCCGGCCCCGGCCGCCGCCGTCAGTACGCCCGGAATCCGCTCCCTGCGTTCTTCCAGCAGACGGTCCGCAAACAGTTCTTCCGATTCCAGCGGACAGATCACTGATACCCTGTCATATCCGTATTCCGCCATCAGACTATAGCGCAGGGCCATGGCCCAGACCCACTCGCCGATGATATAGGTCTGCCGATGACTCTGATCCGGTTGTCCATTTTCCCTCTGAACCTTTTCCTCTGACGGCGGCAGCCGCCGGGACTCTGCTTCGTATGTTCCATCATCCCATGCCAGCGGAAACTGGTTCTCCCCTGTGGCCGCTGCCCGGTCCACTGCTTCCAGTACTTTACGGAGCAGCTTTCTCCCCGTCGGGAGTCCTAACACCCAGGGAGTTCCGTACATTTCCTGTAAAGCAATGGCCGTCTCGATTCCGGACACTGTCACCGCCACGTTTACATGGGCTTCCCCCGCCCGGATCAGTTCGTCAAAATCGCTTCCCATGGCCCAGCAGCTTTTCACCTGATATCCTTCGGACTGAAAGGCCTCTTTTAATGCCTCCACATTTCCTGTCACGGAAAAATCCAGAGGGGTAACGCCCAGCAGATTCACACAGGGCTTTTGGGCTCCGTCCGCTTTCTCTGCCGGGATTTGCTTCTGAATCCCGCCCGGGCCTGTCAACTGCTCTTTCGGCAGACAGAATTTTTTTGCCGCCTGAGCCAGCGCCATCCCCACGCCGGACACATAAGAGTGGGTGCCGTTGGTGGCAAACCCGAATACCGGAATCCCCAGCCTGCGCTCCAACAGCCGGGCAATCCCCTTGAAATCCGTCCCCATCATCATGGGAATCGGCGTACCGGCAATCGCCACGAAACGGGGATGCAGCTCTTTCGCCGCCCGCTCCACATCCCGGAGAAGCTTATCGTCATCCCCCATCACCGCCTCCAGCTCCGACAGCCCGGAGACATACACCATACTGGGCATATCGTACCAGCGGGGCTCGTCATGGGTATTGTATGTAGAATTACAGCCGGAGGCGTCATGCATAATCACCATACCGCCCATCTCATACAGCGCCGAGCAGACACCCGACACATCTGCCGTATAGGTGGACAGCACCCTCGATACCTGTCTCATCCGCAGCACCCCCATCCCTTTACCTGAATGATCGACGGAACGTCCTGTTCCCTGGCCGCTTCTTCTTCCATCCACCGGGCCAGCCGGATGATCCCTTCATAGCCATGCAGACCGCTGTTTTCCAGCATGTTCAGGAAATGCCTGGTTCCGGTAAAATAGGCCGCCTTCTGGCCGATGGCCAGCAGTTTTCCTCCGTACTGCTCCGCTTCATTTCTGGGAAGCGCCACCATTTTCCCATGAACCGTGGCGCTTAACTTAAGCTCCGGCGCATGCTCTTTCAGCCACAGGAAATCCGGTTCTTCTTCCTTCCCGAAACTGTCCGCGTAAACCGTAATCACCTGAATCCCATGGGAGATCAGCAGCCTGGCCAGTCCCAGAGGTCTGGTAGTGGCATTAAAATCGATGGCAACAGGCATCCCCGCAAGCGCTTTCGCCGTATGAGCAAGCGCCTGATCGGTCCGTTCTTTTAAATCCTGTAAATCCGGCAGCGGCAGTCCCATGGTTTCGGCCGCCAGTTTAAGCTCTGCGTCAATCTCCTCGTAACGGTAGGAAACCGGCAGATAGAGCAGCTTCTGTTTCAGCCGCCGTTCCAGCGCTTCCCCGGCGGAAAGCGTGCCGGTCTGGGTCACGATATTCACGCTGCTGGCCGCCATTTTCTGATATTCCTCATAATCGCCGCAATTGTTAATATCCCGCAGATGCCAGCCCCCCTGTCTGAGCATGGAAAGAATCTCGCACGTTTCATAAAAAGGCTCCAGATTCCCGACCACGTTGGCCGTTTTCTCCTCCAGAGGAACAGGATGCAGCAGACTGTACAACTGCTGCCGCATCCTGGCGTCCGGCGTAAATTTCGTTTTTCGCAGGATCGGCGTCATATAACAATCGGTAAAGTCCACGTCGGGAAATATAAGACGCAGTTTTCCGAATACAAATTCCATGTCGCAGCCGATAAAATCATGAATACAACTGCTGAACACCTCCACCGCACGGGGCAGCTTCGGCAGTTTGTTCAAAATGTCCGACACGCCGTCGATAATCAGCTTTTCCATATCACCTTTCAGGATATTCCGTTCCTGAATGGCGATGGTGGAAAAACGGTCCATGGCATTCATCTCCGCCGCCGTCAGAACCACGCCCCGCAGGCAGCTCTGGGCGCAGACAAAAACCTGGTGGCTTTCCGGAACCAGGGTTCCCACATGCACGATATTCCAGGGGCCTCTGGCCGGCGCGGAATATTCCACGCCGCTTTCAAAAGGGGTGAGGGATCCGGCATCCTTTATTGTCATTTGTGCTCCTATTGCATCAGGATTCCTTAAATCAATCATTGCCGCCCTTTCCGCAGGCTTCCAGTACCCGCTTTGCCAAAGTTCTGTACTGCCCTGCCATGTCGCTGTCTCCAAAAGCCTCTATCACTGTTTTGCGCTGTTCATCCGCCTTCTGTACCACCGGGCTGAAATCCAGCGTCCCCGTAATCTGTGAATGAATATCTTTCGCAAGCTCCTCTACCTTTTCAGTCTCCCGCTCCACATTCCTGCGGTTCAGGATGATGCCGCCCAGGGTGGCATAGCCCCGCTCGGCGAAATTGTCCACCGCCATGGCGATATTGGCCGCCGCATAGACAGCCATGTTCTCACCGGAGGTCACCACAAATACTTTCTCGGCATATCCTTCCCGAATCGGCATGGCAAAGCCGCCGCATACCACGTCTCCAAGCACGTCATAAAGAACGATATCCGGTTTATAAATCCGGAAGGCATCCTTTTCCTCCAGCGTTTCCAGCGCGGCGATAATCCCCCGGCCCGCGCAGCCCATGCCCGGCACCGGACCGCCGGCTTCCACGCACAAAACGCCTCCGTAGCCCGGCGTCACCATTTCCTCCAGCGTAACCGCCTTTCCCTTTTCCCGAATCAGCTCCAATACAGTCTGTTTCTTTACCCCGCCGTGAAGATTAAAGGTCGAATCCGCTTTCGGGTCGCAGCCGATCTGCATTACCGTCATGCCGCTCTTTGCGAATACCGCCGCCATATTGGAAACCGTGGTGGATTTGCCGATTCCGCCTTTTCCGTAAACCGCTATCTTGATCATCTCTGGTTCCTCCTGCCCATTAAGCATATCCTGTCCGGAGGACCTTTTTGCGCCGTAGAGAAGCCCGCAAAACTCTCTAAAAAAACACAAAAAAGCCCTCACCGAATGGCGAAGGCTTCCATAATCCTAATAAAATCATACGCTGATCCACTGAAATACGCTGTTGGCGCATCTCGCCGATCACTCCGTAATTAAGAAACCGTCTTATAATCCGCGACGGCTCTCCTGATTTTTCTGCCTTCTGACTCCGAACATGTCATCATCCATTCAGTGCAAAAAATTTAGATTTTTCACGAAGGTTTATCCGCAGAAACTTCTTTGGATTCACCTTTTATATTCTTTTTTCCGATGTGGTTATTTTACCACAAAATGGCTGCCGCTGTCAACCCTGGCGGAAACGGCTTAAAAACTCTTTTGTCCGCTGATTCTGTGGGTTTTCAAAAATCTGTTCCGGCTTTCCTTCTTCCTCGATAACGCCGTCTGCCATAAACACCACATGGCTGGACACATCCCGCGCAAAGGCCATCTCATGGGTCACGATAATCATCGTAAGGCCCTCTTTCGCCAGGGCCCGCATAACGCTCAGCACCTCACCCACCATCTGAGGGTCCAGGGCCGAAGTAGGCTCGTCAAACAGCAGAAGCTCCGGCTCCATGGCCAGCGCCCTCGCAATGGCCACCCGCTGCTTCTGGCCGCCGGAAAGCTGCCTCGGCTTTGCGTTGATATAAGGGGCCATATTTACCTTTTCCAGATACATCATGGCATTTTTCCTGGCTTCGGCCTTATCTTTTTTCAGCACTTTAACCTGGCCCACCATACAGTTATCCAGCACGGTCATATTGCTGAACAGGTTAAAATTCTGAAATACCATTCCTACTTTCGCCCGATAGGCGGCCGCATTCATTTTCCGGTCCGTAATATCTGTTTCGTGGTACAGAATCTGTCCGGAGGTCGGCGTTTCCAGAAGGTTGACACAGCGCAGCAGCGTCGATTTCCCGGATCCTGAAGCCCCGATGATGCAGGTCACATCCTTGGGCTTCACGGAAAAATCAATGTCCCGCAGCACGACATTTTTGCCGAAGGTTTTGCTCAGATGATGGATTTCCAGAATATTGCCGTCACTCACGCGTCTTCCCCCTTTCTGGGATCCGGATACCGGTACATACCGCTGGTATGCGCCAGCGTATCCGTGGTAGCCAGATCATAATTATCCGGGCCGTCCAGCTTGCTCTCCCAGAACCGCAGAATCCGGGAGCAGGTGAACGTCAGGATAAAATAAATGACCATCGTAATGGCAAACGCCTCGAAATATGTGTACATCGCTCCCGCCACGCCCTTGGTGGTGTAAAACAGCTCCACCACACCGATAATGGACAGCACGCAGGTATCTTTGATATTAATAATCAGGTTATTGCCGATCTGAGGCATAATATTTCTCAGCGCCTGGGGCAGAATCACATTCATCATCGTCTGTACATGAGTCATGCCGATGGCCATCGCCCCCTCGGTCTGACCGGGATCAATGGACAGAATGCCGCCCCGCACTGTCTCAGACATGTAGGCCCCGGTATTAATGGACACAATGAAAAATGCCGCGAACCATGTAGACATATTGTAATGAAAAACGGCGGACGCTCCGAAAAAGATAAACATTGCCTGGGCCATCATGGGCGTTCCGCGGAAAACTTCCACATAAATATTTAAAATCAGTTTTACGATCCACAACAGAATCCGTTTTATGATATGGTCTTCTTTTGAAACCGGTATCGTCTGCACGATGCCGACGGCAAATCCGATCAGGCAGCCGATCAAAGTGCCCACCAGGGCAATGACCATCGTTTTGCCTGCTCCTACCAGGAACGATTCGCCGTACATGGAAAGAAGATATCCGATTCTTCCCATAAAATCCTGTGGCAAACTCATGACTGTACTCCTTTTGTAAATCCGGCCCTATGCAGCGCAGGGTACGGCCCGGCGCCGCATACCGGATACGATCATAACAAAAGCGGACACAGCCGCTCCCATGGATACCCAAAAGGCATTTAACATG
>Ga0137307_101578_pt1 | contig 19383 bp, 25 predicted proteins | sample NAcewD2O_March_2_FD_97180 | JGI IMG/M metagenome (GOLD analysis project Ga0137307, IMG submission 97180) | Mouse cecal microbial communities from Vienna, Austria - N-Acetylglucosamine amended D2O_March | ecosystem: Host-associated > Mammals > Digestive system > Large intestine > Cecum | place... | reverse complement strand
AAACAGCATATTTCCGTTACCTTTTACCAGAATGACAACCGTCTTGCTTCCCATCTGCTTTAAATGTTTTGCATTATTGTTGGGGACAAAATTATAATCCGCCACCACCTGCTCAATTTTCTTTTTTGCCACAGGACTCACATCTCTCCTGTTATTTAAGACCCGGGATACCGTGCTTACGGAATACCCCGACTCCCTTGCAATATCTTTGATTGTCACCATTCGCCTATACCTGCCTGTATTTAATTGCGCCTCCGAAACCTTTATGGTCTGGGAGGCGCATTTTTTAACTGCATAACATTATTAACCTTTTACTGCTCCGGCTACAACACCCTCGATAATATACTTCTGGCAGGCAATATAGAATATAATAATGGGAATAATTGCCAAAACCAGCATAGCCATCATAGCGCCCCAGTCAATAGAGCCGTAACCGCCTTTTAAGTATTGTACCGCAATGGGAATCGTCTTGTATTTCTTAATATCCAATACCAGATACGGAAGGAGGTAGTCGTTCCATATCCACATAGCCTGCAAAATTGCCACGGTAATTGCAGTTGGTTTTAAGATTGGGAATACCACCTGGAAATATGTCTGAATCGGCGTACATCCGTCAATCATAGCCGCCTCCTCAATTTCCAGTGGGATACTCTTTACAAATCCGGTAAACATAAACACCGCCAATCCTGCTCCAAATCCCAAATATACTAATATTATACCAACAGGATTCGATAAATGCAACATATTTGCAATTTTAGAAAGTGTAAACATTACCATCTGGAAAGGTACAATCATGGAAAAGAGACATAACATATACATAGCCTTTGTAAATGGCGTCTGCACCCTTGTAATATACCATGCACACATGGATGTGCAGAGGATAATCACTGCCACGGAACATACTGTGATAAACAAGGAGTATCCGAAAGCGTTGAAAAATTCTGTTTTCTTAATACCTTCCACATAGTTTTCAAGGCCTACAAACATCTTGCCCGTACCAATTTTGAAAGGATAACGGTTTACATAAGCTTTTCTCTTAAAAGAGTTCATCACAACAATGATAATAGGCATTACATAAACAATGGACAACAGGGTAAAAAAGATAGTTAAAGCTGTGCCGTGTTTTGTTTTTCTCACCGCGCTAACCTGATTATCTGGATTTTTTGCCATTACTGCTGCACCTCCTTACTTCTGGTGATGACATTCTGTCCAACTGCGATAACTGCCACAATGATAAAGAATACAACTGCTTTTGCCTGACCTACGCCTTCAAATCCCTGTCTGGTATAGAATGTGTCATAAATATTTAACGCCATCATCTGGGACATATCAGAAGGAGCGCCGTTTGTAAGTGCTAAGTTCTGGTCGAAGAGTTTAAATCCATTGGTTAAAGTTAAAAATGTACACACGGTAATGGAAGGCATTACCATGGGAAGTGTTACGTTCGTCAGTACCTGGGGAGCTGTCGCTCCGTCGATTTTTGCCGCTTCAATCAATTCTCCTGGAATATTCTGAATACCGGCAATATAGATAATCATCATATAACCTATCTGCTGCCAGCACATAAGGATAACCAGACCCCAGAATCCATATGTAGCGCTGTATACCAGAGTTCTTCCGAAGTTTGCCAGGATACCGTTTAAAATAAGCTGCCAGATATAACCTAACACGATACCACCGATTAAGTTCGGCATAAAGAATACGGTACGGAACATGTTTGTTCCTCTAATTCCCTTTGTTAAAAGCATCGCAATGGCAAATGCCAAAACATTTATCAATAATACCGAAACAATCGTAAATAATGCAGTATACCAAAGGGAATGACCGAATGTACCATCTGTAAAAGCTTTTGCATAATTGCTCAGTCCCACAAACTTTGCATCTGTTACAGTTGTAAATTTACAAAATGATAAGTAGATACCCATAGCAAAAGGAACTATGAATCCTATTGTAAATGCCACCAAAGTCGGTAATGCAAAAAGGGGAAAATATCTCTTAATCGCCTTATCCATAATTATTTTCCTTTCTTTCTATATTGGAGGCGGGTATTCCCGCCTCCGCAAAATCCCTGACAAATCTTAGTTATGAGTAGCTTCGTACTCTGTTTTCCATCCGTCAATAAATGCGGTCTTAACAGCATCCCATTCGCCGGTGCCCTGTGCGTACTCTGTTAAAGCTGCGCCCACACCGTCTTTCCATCCCTCAGAAGGAATGGTAGAGAAGTTCCAGGATACCTGAGTCTGGCCTGCATCGATAGAAGCGTTGGAAGCGTCCACCAATACGTTTGCAGGTGTATATCCATCGTCAAAAGTATCAAATGGTGTTACGAATCCCATCTGGTTTGCAATGCTGTCCCGGCCTGTGTCGCTTGTAACAACCCAGTTTAAGAAATCTTCTGTCGCTTTGATGTCTGCTTCGGAAGCGTTCTTGTTGATACACCAGTAGTTCTCAGATCCTGTACAAAGTCCCTGGTTTTCCTCTCCGGGAGCGCCGATGTAGATTGGCATCATGCCAAGGTCATCATCTGTAAGTAATCCAGCGTCGATAATGTTCTGGTAAGCCCATGTACCGTTCTGATAGAATACTGCCTCGCCTAAAGCAAATTCAGCAGTGGAGTCATCCCCTGTCTTTGTTGCAATCATAGCAGGCTCGCAGGTTGCATCGGTGATGTATAAGTCAAAAATCTGTTTGTACTGGTCAAGATATGTTCCTTCGATGGCATCTGTCTCACCGATTCCTTTATCTTTGTACTCATAGTAGATTGGAAGGTTTGCAAGGTGAGTTTTAAATCTCCAGTCAGAAGAGGAATCCATTCCTGCGGAGGAGAATGCACCAGCCAGATTATAATCAGGGCCTGCTGCCTCGCTTACCTCTGCAAGACGTGACTGAATGTCGTCTGCCACTTCTTTTAATGTTGCAAAGTTGTTGATTTTGTCGATGGAATCTACTTTTGCGCCGTCCATCTTGCAGTATGCATCAAGTACTGTCTTGTTGTAGATAAGGCCGTATGTCTCAATAACATAAGCGATACCCTGTACGGCATCTCCGTCTTTTAATACGAAGTCATCGCTCTTTACATGAGAGTAAAGGTCTGTGTCTTTTAAATCTAAGCAGTAATCTTTCCAAGATGCCAGTCCCACCGGTCCGTTCACCTGGAATAAGGTAGGAGCTTCTGTCTTAGCCATTTCAGACTTTAATGTAGACTCATATGTTCCGGAAGCTGCTGTTACAACTGTTACAGGAACGCCTGTCTCGTCTGTGTAAGCTTTTGCAAGATCCTGCCACTGCTGATCCTGCTCCGGTTTAAAGTTAAGATAGTAAACTGCTCCGTCCCCGCTTGCTGCAGGAGCTGCTGCGTCGTCTCCTGTATCTGCCGCCTCTGTGGATGGTGCCGCATTGCTTGCACTGTCCGTTTTATTTGCATCTGCTGCGGAATCATTTCCTCCGTCCCCACATCCTGCAAATAAGCTTGCTGCCATGGAAAGTAATAATAATGTTGCTACGCTCTTTTTCTTCATTTTTCATCCTCCTACTTAATAGTGAATCAATTAGTTTTTCTGAAAACGTTTCCTGTAACGTTCCCGGTAACGTTTTCAGTTGATATATTTACTATAACATGTTTTTCAAAAAAAGCAATACATTTTTTATCTTTTATTGGATGTTTTGTGGTTTTTCATAATTTTTCCAACTAATTTTTGGTTAATATCACCATTGAATCCCTGCATTTGAAAATATGTGACCGTCTGTTCAAACAAAATACCCTGCATGACTGCAGGGTATGGATCTTTACTCTTCATTATATGATTGCCTATCTTTAATATATATATTCCTTTTATATCTCTGTTTATTCAGAATCATGCCACACCTTAAGGGCCTGACTCTGGAATTTTACCCAGAAATCTGTGACATTTAATCCCTGGGGCTTTTTCCTGCCCTCCTCATACTGCAAAAAAGCCGTCTCCTGAAGTTCACCTTTCAAGGCAGTTTTTAACACCGGAAAATGTCCCGTCATATCCTTTAGCTTTTCTGCGGAGGCAAGGCTTGAAATATATGCGGCAAATTCCTGGGCTGCCCCGGCATGATCTGTCATGCCATTGACGCAGAGCACCGTTGTCTCCGATACCGGGCACATGGAAAGGTCATCATTTAATCTGGGAAGTTTCTCCACCCCCCAGTCTTCTTTAAGCTCTCCCAACTCCTCCGGTGAGAGCAGAACCGCCACTGTCCTGCCCCCGGCAAAATCCTCCGCCACTTTTCTGCTTCCAGGTTCCTCCTCGTCTAAGGCAATCACTGCGGTAAGGTTTCCGAAAAAATTCTTGCAGTTTTCAAATGTCTCCTCCTCATATTCGGGATACACTAAACCCTCCTCTTTGGAAAAGGTAATGCCGCTCCCCAGAAAGGCAAAATTGCAGCGGGGGTCTGACAGGTCCCACTCCAAAAGTTTTTCCACCCCTTCCCCAGGCTCATGCTCCAGGGAATAGTCTATAATCTCCTGAATGGAGGATGGAGCCGTCTCAAAATAGTCCTTGCGGTAGGCAAAAACACTGGTGTTAAAGTAAAGGGGATAGCCGTAATATTTTCCGTCATCTAAAAAACTGCAGGTCTTAGCCGCCATTTCGGCACAATCTTCCGGAAAGCTAACCTGATTTTCCGCCAGTATCTGGGTAAGGTATGCCTGCTCTAACTGCTCCCCCGGCAAAAGATATACATCCGGTGTAAGCTCCTGGGTTTTAGACGCTTCGTAAACCCCGGAAAAATAGTTGAAGGACTGCTGCTCCTCTACCCTTACCAAAACCCCTGTCTCCTCCTGAAAGGATTCCCCGCAGCTTTCAAAAAATTCTTTGTTTTCCGGCCCGTAGTACCAAAAGACAATTTCTTCCCCGGGCTGATAAGTTTTCTGGGTTTCCTCCTCCTGCTCCTGTCCTATTTCCTTTTCCTGCCTCTCCTGCTCTTCCTCCTTTTCCAGGACAAAACTTTTCGTCTGCCCATAGTGGGATGTTACCATCAGGGCCGTGGTAAATAAAAGAAGAAGGTAAAAAGAAAACTCTTTTCTTTTTTCTGATGTTCCCATTACTTCATTTCCTCAAAAACTTCTGTTAAAATCTCTGTCATCGTATCAACGTCTTCCTTCTCTATAATAAGGGGGGGCACAAAGCGCAGCACGTCAGATCCTGCAGTGATTAATACAAGCCCCTTTGAGAGAGCCTTAGCGGATACCTCCCCCACAGGAAGGGTGATTTGAAGTCCCTGCATCAGCCCCAGCCCCCGGTGGGCAATAACAAAATCATATCTGTCTCTCAGCTCTTCCAGGCGTTTCCACAGATAATCCCCCATTTCCTTGGCATGGTCTGCCAGTTTATCCCGCTCCATAATCTCAAGCACTTTGTCCACTGCTGCTCCCACCAGAGGATTGCCGCCGTAGGTGGTGCCGTGGTCTCCCGGACATAAGGATTTTTCCGCCACACGCTCTGTCATAAGGAATGCCCCTACCGGTACGCCGCAGCCAAGGGCCTTTGCCACTGTCATAATGTCCGGCTTAATGTCATAGTGCTGCCATGCAAACATTTTTCCCGTTCTTCCCATGCCGCACTGGATTTCGTCTAAAATAAGAAGAATATCTTTTTCCCTGCACAGCTTTGCCACGCCTTCCAAAAATTCCGGGGATGCGGGATAAATTCCCCCCTCCCCCTGAACTGTCTCTAAAAGAATGGCACAGGTCTTTTCTGTCACCAGGGTTTTCACACTGCTTAAATCATTGAAATCTGCAAAACAAACCCCTGGGAGCAATGGTTCAAAGGGCTCCTGGTAATGCCTGTTTCCGGTAACGGACAATGCCCCGATACTTCTCCCGTGAAAAGAGTGGTTCATAGCAATAATTTCATGCCCTGCATGTCCGTCTCTGGTATAGGCATATTTTTTTGCCGCCTTAATGGCTCCTTCAATGGCCTCGGTGCCGCTGTTTGTAAAAAACACCCGGTCCATGCCGCTTATTTTTTTCACCCGCTCCGCTGCTTTTATAATCGGCACATTGTAAAAAAGGTTTGAGGTGTGGATTAAATCATCTACCTGACTTTTTAAAGCCTCGCTGTACTCCTCATTGTCGTAGCCTAAGGCACAGACGGCAATCCCTGCGGCAAAATCCAGGTATTTTTTCCCTTCGGTGTCAAAGAGATAAACATCCTTTCCCTTTTCAAAGACCACGCCATACCGATTATAAGTATGAAGCAGATCCTGCTCCGCCTCTTTTATGTACCCATCACGATTCATGATAATACCTCTCTTCCTTCTCCCCTAAAATCGCTGTTCCGATTCCTTTATTTGTAAAGATTTCAAGGAGCAGGCAATGGGGAATTCTTCCGTCTAAAATATGTACTCTGGAAACGCCGTTTTCCATGGCGTCGATACAGTTGTTTAACTTGGGCAGCATACCGCCGCCGATATTACCCCCTGCAATGAGCTTCTTTGCCTCTGCGATAGGCAGTTCGGAAATCAGGGAAGCCTTGTCGGAAGGGTCTTTGTACACCCCTTCAATATCTGTTAAAAACGCCAGCTTTTCCGCTTTCATGGCCCTTGCAATGGCACAGGCCGCATCATCTGCATTGATGTTGTAGGTGTCAAATTTGTCGTCCATTCCAATGGGACACACAATGGGAAGAAAGTCCTTTTCCAAAAGATCATATAATACTTTGGGATTCACCTCTGTAATCTCCCCCACATACCCGATATCCTTTCCGTCGGAGTACTTTTTCTCCACCTTTAAAAGCCCTCCGTCTTTTCCGCTGATACCCACGGCGTTTACCCCTAAGACCTGGACTTTCTGCACCAGGGACTTATTCACCCTGTTTAACACCATCTCCGCAATCTCCATGGTGGCGGCGTCTGTTTTCCGAAGCCCGTTAATAAATTCCGGCTCCATCCCGGATTTTTCCACCCACTTGCTGATATCCTTTCCTCCCCCATGGACGATAATGGGCTTAAAGCCTACCAGCTTTAACAAGGTCACGTCCTCAATGACCTGGCGCTTTAAGTTTTCGTCCAGCATAGCGCTGCCGCCATACTTTACTACGATTATCTTTCTGTTAAACCGCTGGATATAAGGCAGCGCCTCAATCAGAACCTCCGCTTTTTCCAGTATGTGTTTCATTGTATCATCTTCCATTTTTTATCCTTCTTTCTGTTTTTCTCCTGAACTGCAAAACTAAGAACGGTAGTCCGCATTGATTTTGATATAATCATATGTCAAATCGCAGCCCCAGGCCGTTGCGTCAAATTCCCCTGATTTAAAATCTGCAATGGCGCTTACCACCGGCTCTGATAAAATCCGTTCCGCCAGCTCCTCGTCAAATTTTAAAGCGGCCCCGTCTTTTACCACCTGGATTTTCCCCGCTGCGCTCTCATAGAATAAATCTATTTTTTCCGGATCAAATTCCGCCCCGGAGTACCCGAAGGCGCAGAGGATTCTGCCGCAGTTGGCGTCGTGGCCGTAAACCGCCGCTTTTACCAGGTTGGAGGATACCGCCGAACGGCTTAAAACCCTGGCCTGCTCTTTGCTTTCTGCCCCCATGACTTTTACCTCAAAAAGGGCTGTGGCCCCTTCCCCGTCCCCTGCCATCTCTTTTGCCAGGGTGGTATTGATATAGTTAAGGGCTTCCTTAAAAGCGGCATACCCCTTATCTTTCTTTGTAATTTCTGTATTCCCCGCCATTCCGTTTGCCAAAAGTAAAACCGTGTCATTTGTGGAGGTATCCCCGTCCACGGAAATCATATTGTAGGTGTCCACAATATCTTCTTTTAATGCCTCCAAAAGCAGTTCTTTGGAGATTGCGGCATCTGTGGCGAGGAAACTGAGCATGGTGCACATATCCGGGTGTATCATGCCGGAACCCTTGCACATACCCCCTATGGTACAGGTAACCCCATCCACTTCAAACTCTGCGGCCACTTCTTTTTCGTGGGTGTCTGTAGTCATAATTGCAAGGCTTGCAGTGTGGGCAGCGTCTCTGGTATGGGAGAGCTTTGGAACCATATCTTCTATTCCCTTAGAGATTTTGTCCATGGGAAGCTGCATCCCGATGACCCCGGTGGAGGCCACCAACACAGCATCCTCCGGTATATTTAATAATTCCCCTGCTTTTTCCGCCGTCTCTTTGCAGTAGGACATGCCCTCCTCCCCGGTACAGGCATTGGCAATTCCCGCATTGACCACAACGGCCTGGACAAAGGGGCCGTTCTCTACGATTTCCCTGTCCCACTTTACCGGAGCCGCTTTTACCACATTTTTCGTAAAGGTGCCTGCGGCCCGGCAGGGCTTCTCACTGAAAATCATGGCCATGTCACGGCGGTCTTTGTATTTAATTCCCGCCGCCGTATCTGCTGCCAGAAAACCTTTTGGGGCGGTAATGCCCCCGTCTATTTTTTTCATAGGATTCTCCTCTCTATCGGAAAATTGCAAATTCATTTTCGTATCAAATTTTAACAGTTGAGAGGAGATTAGTCAATGATAATCCGCTATTCCTGCTCCCGAATCCACTGTACCCAGTCCGCATAATGCCTTCCCAGCACATGGAACCCGTCTGTTGAATATTCCGCCGCCAGATTCCCCTGCATAGTATGAAAAACCGCTGGGTTGGCCAAGAAATGGGAACAGATGCTGCAGATACACCCATATCTGCCCAATTTCCTCTATGCCATAGTCCTGTCAAAAGCCATACTGCCAGAAGATTACGCACTGTTTTCAAAAAACCTTCCCGGTTTATCCAGTAACGTTTTGTAGAAGACTTTTTAATCATATTCACAGAAAATTTACATTTCAGGGTAAAACTAGAGCCAGGAACCTGTTTTTTAGATTCCTGGCCTACAGTTCTATTTACACTGTTCTTTCAGCTTTCAGCAGGCACATTCTAAAACGGTATCATCCTGTCCGATTTCTTCTGCCACCCTCTCCCCAAGCCCCCGGTAAACTCTGCCGTTATAAATTATTTCAAAAATGTCATATAAACCGGATATTTTATCCCAAAACATAATTTTCCTCCATTATTTGCTCTTCTGACAGGGGATTTGTCTGGTTTTCTCCTGTGGAAGCCTGTTCGTTGTAAGCTTTGACGCAAGGTTTGACGGTCTCTGTGACGAGTTCTCGGAGGGTTTGGGAAACGGGAGTGTAGTCAAATTCTACTGGGGCGATTTTCTGTTTTCGCTGACCTATCTGTTTCAGGTTGATTGTTAGAATCATTTTAATCTTCCTCTTTCAATATCGCATACATTTTCATATCAAGGACTTTCCCATTTTTCACCGCATTATTCCTCAATGTGCCTTCGTACTGAAATCCTGCTTTTTCAAGCACCCTGAGGGATGCCGTATTATAAGCAAAAGGTTCTCCATAAATACGGATAATATCGCTTTTTTGAAAAACATAATCACATACCTGCTTTACGGCTTCCGTCATAATTCCTTTGCCCCAGTATTTCTCAGCGATATAGTATCCCAGTTCGGCAGTCTGCCTGTGAATATTTCCCTGACGAAACACGCCAATACTGCCAACCGCCACATCATCTACCGTAATAGCAAAAGCAAATGTTTCATTTTCATCTGCGGAAAGCATTTCGGAAATAAAATCCGCCCCGTCCTTTTCTGTGTAAGGGTAAGGCAGTCCATCCCGAAGATTATCCTGTACTTTTTTGTTTGAAAGGGCAGCTGCCAAACTTCCGGCATCTTTTAACTGCCACTTTCTGATTCTGCATTTATTTTTCATAATCATATTCCCTCTTCCGCCGAATATCATCGTGTCCCTGGCATCCTATCATCTCCATATTCCCCAAACCGTCCTTCGGCAATTTCCACACATATTCTAGAAATCCCCTGGCAGCTTTCCCTTCCGCTGCATTATATGTATATCCCAGCCTGCTCCCCACATGCTCTGCCGTCCGCTCAAACAAACTGCACATATGAAAAACAGCCCTCCAGGCTTCCCCAATATTTCCGCCAAAATAGGTATCCAGATATCCCTGATACTCTTCCGGTTCCAGCCACTTGTATAAGTACTTTGCAGACTTTCCCACACTGACCTGAAAATCCGTCTCAATGCCGACCTTCCAGGAAAGCATCTTTTCCAACTGCTTGCGGACCACAAAATTGGCCATATCCTGCACATAGGGCATCTCCTCCCGCCAAAGCCCTTTTGCGATATTATTGCTGCACCACCAGAATTCATTGGCACATGCCTGAAACTGCGGTTTCGTAGGCTTTTTTACATAGTAATCCTCATCTGTGGATTCTGGCACTGATGGAAGGATATTTTCCTTGTCCAGTAAAATCCGGCAAAGCCTGTCCTCATGAATATGCTCTCTGGCAAATCGGATTGTCTGTACGGTAAGGTCGATTCGGACGCCGTCTTCAAACTGCATCAGCCAGCCATAATGATTTTCCTTATCGCTTTCATAATCCGGGTGTTCATCGGGATACTGCATATACAGGATTTTGCCAAACCTGTGAATCCAATCCCTGTCCTGGATAAATGTCTTTGTCTCCCCCACCACATACACAATGTCATAGTCCTGGAAAATATCTTTGGAAACCTTGGGATTTGTCCGGGAACCATTCATATATACCGCCAAAATCCTGTCGTCTGCCTTGGCAGTCTCCAAAAGCAGACGATACATTTCTTCCTCACTGCGCATAAAAACCTCCTTCTGTTACAATCTACTCCGCTCCACCAGCTTTTTATATACCCACTCCACCATCCAGGGTTCCGTTGACACTTTCAGGGCATCCTCCAAAGGCCACCATTTTACCCCCTGATTTTCTGCCGAATTTACAATCAGTTCCTGGTTTTCCTCCGCCTGGGCAAAATAGGTAACATTCATGTGCAAATGGCTGGGCACATAAATGCCTTTCCTTACATGCCCGTCCACCGTTAAAATTTCCAGGCTGAAAATTTCCGGGCTAAGCAGCACGGCATTTTTGACCCCGGTCTCCTCCTTAAGTTCACCCATTGCAACGGAACGCAAATCTTCCTCTCCGTCCGCATGGCCGCCAATCCAGGACCATGAGTTATAGATATTGTGATATACCATCAGTGTCTTGGTGCGTTCCCTGTTTACCGTCCACATGGAAGCTGTAAAATGGGCCGTGTCATTCTCACGGCTCAGACAATTTTCGTTCTTTGCCATATAGGCAATCATCCGCTCTTTGTCACAGGCTTCCTGCTGATTTAGAGGTTTGAACTTTTTTATGCTCTCAAGTAAACTCATGCTTTTTACACCTCTTTATTATCTTCTCTTCCAGCCATCTTTTAGCATCTCTCCATTTCAAAAAAACGCAGCTCTTCCCTGATTCTGTCAATCCCATGCTCCATCACATACCCATACACAGGAGGGTAGAAAATTGCATCATCTGCCAGCTTTTCCTCCCGCCGCCTTAAATTTTTCATAAAATCCGAAAAACTCACTTTTCCGAAATTGTTCATCTCCTTTAGCAGTGCGGTGTCCCTTAGTTTCCGCCCCGCCTCCTCTTTGGGATATCCCATGCCCATGGGGGCAGAAAACAACGCTTTTAATGTTTCCGTGAGATTAATCTCCGCACCCCAGCCCCAGTTTAACCCCAATGGATAGGAAAGGGCATTCCCATTGTTTATCCTGCCGAAAAGGTAAGCGTCTGAGACATTCGCCGCATACCCGCAGAGAACCCCCGGCAATGTGTTGCAGGCCAGCATCATGCCCTGGCCGGAGGAGCAGCCTGTCACCACAAAATCTACCGATTTGCTGGCTAGAAGCAGGCCGACGCAAACCGCTGCCTGTATGTAGGAAAACTCCCTCTTGTCATCCTCATATATGCCAAAATTAATGACTTCATGTTCCGCTCCCACCGCTTCTCTTACGCATCTTTCTAAAATTTTGTTTTTGCTTTTCTGAGAACTTGCCTGGATAATGCCTATCTTCATTATGCTGTCCTCTCCTGATTCCGTACAATATTTTCACGTGCCATTCTTTATCTGTTCTATCATATATGCAGCATATTCCTGCACACAATTCTCCTCCCACTTCCCTTTTCTGTCCCACACATATTCCTCCAGCGCCTGCAAAATCAAACTGCGGTACTTCTCAGGGACATTTTCTATCCCCCAGTTTCCCCCTTCCCGTTTTGACAGAATCAATCCCTCTTTTTTATATGCCAGCACTCTGCACAAATTCAGAATAATATACGTGGGATTTACAGTAATTTCTTCCTCCGCATTTTTAATATCATTCCAGATACTGTCAAAATAACATTCCCTGCTGACCTCCCCAAAAACCTCCTTGATCCCCTTTCCCCAAAGGCATTTCCCTCTGTGGCGGATCATGGTTACATGGGCTGCCAAATCTTTGTCTGTGCCTTTCATTTTCTCAACATAATCGTAAGGGTTTGCCTGATACCATGGTAAATGCGCAACTGAAAAATGCAGCTCAAAGGGGGTAGGATAGACAAAAGGCCTGCATACATCCCTTTTCACAATGCTGAACTCTATTCCTTTTTCCGGCGCATCTGCATTTAATGCTGCTGCCATATCCATATATTTGCGTTTTTCTTCATCGGAAATTGGCCTGTCCACTACAGTCAACAAATCAATATCACTCTTTTTTTCATTGAAGCAATCCATTGCGGCAGATCCATGAAGATATATCCCCACCAGATTATCCCCTAAAATTTCCCGGCTCCGCCTGGTAAAATTTTCTGTCACTTTCTCTAAAACACCCCTATCCTCTATCCCAAAATCTATTTATAATAGTTTTCTTTCAGCCACCTGACCACCCCGTCTTCATCGTTGGATAAAATAATTGCCGAAGCATATTTTTCTAAATCCTCGTGGGCATTGGAGACAGCATATCCTCCCTAATTAAGAATCTTACAAAATTAATTTTGCAATTTCTGTCATATGCCTGCCATCTGTTCCGCAGCAGCCTCCGAATATTTTAAGCGGGACAATCTCCCGAAGTTTTAACATCGACTCTGCCAGTTCTTTTGGATCAGAGGTTTTCAGTTCTTTCGACCCATCCAATTCCTCAAAAGATAAGGCCGTCGTATCTATGTATTTTATCGCTTCCGAAACAGGTGTTCCCTCTGCAAGACAACCATCTTTTTTATCGTGAAGCTGATGATGTAAGGAATCTTTTCATCCTGTATTGCCAAAGCGATACCTGCCGCCTCATCAAGACAAGGTATCAGGGCTGCATATAAAAAATCAATTTCCACCCGTTTAAAAAAGGAAATCTCCCATTTGTGAAAGTCACAGGCGTCTTGCATGGAAAGACATCCTGCTCCTGTATAAGCATCTCCCCTGCACCCAATCAGACCTCCCACATACATTTCCAGGTCATTTACCTTCTGCACCCTGCGCAAAAACGCCACATTGTCTTTATAACAGATGCATGAAAACAGGAGGACTTTACCCTGTCCTGGTTTGCCCGTCTTGTGGGACTTGTTACATTTTACCATACTTTCTGATTTTCCTCCACAAAAACCGCAAAAAAACGCCGCCTGTCATATCGCAGCCCGAAACAGAACAGAGCCGCCGCAGAATACGGCAGCCCTATGCGTTACCTCAAATTTAATTTCCAATCCTAACTGCTCCATGCCGTAATAGGATCTCAAATCCTTAGATACTTACACCATTCCATATTTATCACTGCCCTTTTCTGCCTGCTCTAAAATGCGCAGATAATGATTTGCCTCCCGGAGCACATGATCTGCCAGAAGGGGAAGGATAATGGAGCGAATCTCACAGCATGTAATTCCTTTTGTGCCCGCTGTCTTAAACTGCTGATACTGCTTTGTAAGCTGCAATGTCCCTGGCGTTAAAGTGTTTACCTTCCCCTCCTGCTCTCTTGCCTCTTCCAAAAGGCAGCAGTAATCTTTGGCAAACCCCTGGGCCTTTTCCATCAGTTCGCACTCTGTCGGATCCAAAAGCCCCCGGATAAACTGGGCGTGCTCCATCATTATCTGATTCCAGAATAGTTCCGGATGATTGACATCAGGTATTGAAACTCTGCCTCTCCGCTCAAGCTCTATCACAATCTGACGGTACAATTTTGCTTCCCGCAGAATATGCTCGACCAACAGCGGGTAATTTGCAGTATAAAGTCTGCACCCTGTCATTTTCCTTAAGACCTCTTCCTTAAAGGAAATCAACCCGTGCAGACATTTTAGCATGTGCCGGTTCAGCATTCTCACCTGGCGCACCATCCCCCGGTTTACCCGTACAATATTTCCGGCGCAAAGCCGTTCCTCTGCCTCAGTAATCTTCTCGTCAATGGGAATCCCTGTCAGATCCGCCGTCTGGCATTCTGCTTTTTTTGTAAACTCCGTTACGATTTCCCCGGAATTTAATACCGGCTCTCTGACAACGCCATCCGCAAGGATGACGGTTTTTCTAAGTCCGTCTTCAAATGCTTCCCGGAACCAGTCTGCACGTTTTATATACTCCGTTTCCTTCCCAGGAAAGCCGGCCATCAAAAACAGGGAATGCTCCTTCATAATCCTTCCGAAAAAAAGATGTGTTTCCAACGATAATGTTACATATTCTTTCATGTCCTCGCATACCTTTATAATTTAGATTTCTTTATACTATATGCATAGGACACAAAAATAGATAGTGTTATCATATGATGCTTGATTTATATATTTCGTCCCTGATATTGTATCGTTACAACATATACTGTTTTATCTGCTTCATTAATACGAAAAATAACAATATAATCATCAATCAACAACTGACGATAACCTTTCCCTGCATACCTGCCCTCTCTCATTTATCGTTACCGAACCCCATATATTTTTTCCACAGGCGCCGGAGGGATATTGCCTACCCCTTCTAAGTTTTCTGTTTTTACAAGGCTGTCCAGGCTGACCCCGTAAATTTCTGCTATCCGCATACATTTCTCAATATCCGGCCGTGTTGCGCCGCTTTCCCATTTTGCATATGCCTGACGGGAGATATTTATTTTTTTGGCAATTTCTTCCTGGGAATAGCCGTTTATATTGCGAAGCATAAATGGCCGGAAACAACCGTTGGCCCGCCAATTATATGATCGATAAACCAGGTAAGGTCGTTGCCGTTTGTATCCATATCGTACAGGCTCTCCTCATGGGAAGATTCCCGTGTCCATATACATCTATGGCATAAATATGCCAGTCTTTGCTTAACTGAGGCATGACAAGGGCGTAATCCTCCCACATGCCCATCTGCCCGTGGATAAGGAGTAGAGCCGGCTTATCATTTTCTACCTCGCCGTAGTTAATCACATGCCCGGAGGGAAGGGTGACTTGCTTTTCTTTTGCATCTGCTTCCTTTAATGCCTTTTCATATTTATCATACCAGTGGATATTTCTGTGCCAAAAAATGCCTGCAAAAACCACAGCCAGAACGATGATTGCCAGCAGGATAATCCCAATCACTTTTATTACTTTTATCATGGAAATCTTCCTTTCCTTTTATTTCTATGAATATTGTAAGAAATGATTGTAAAAGGCACAAGCAATCAAAGATATCAAAAAAGCATAAAATTGTTACATTTTTTGCCATTTTCACAGATATCCCCTTTTTCCCGCTTCCCTCATTAATTCCGGCTGAATATGGGGATAGGTCCACCGCTCCGGCAAATTAGACGTTATCACAATTTCCTCAATCTCGCTGTGCAGCTCTGTCTCAAAACCTTTGATATCTGCAAAAAACAGCATTCCAAAAGTTTCCCTGCCATCAAAATTTCCGGGTGAAATAACAGAGTATACACAGACAGGCTCTATATCAAATTCCAAAGCGCCGGTTTCCTCATGCAGCTCCCTTTTTGCTGTTTCCAGAATGGTTTCCCCGGCCTCCCGGTGCCCTCCGGGCACTTCCCAGGTATCCCTTTCTCTGTGCCTGCAGAAAACGTACTTGTCCTGGGTTTTCGATATGATCACTGCAAATTTAAGCTGTTCCTCTTCTATATCTTCATAGAACTTAACCTCTGTCATAAGCCCCTCCCATTTTTATCATCCTTACAAATCCAAAACAGAAAAAATGCCGCTTAAAGATTCCAATGTATCATCCTGTCCAAAGTCCTTTTTTTCTTTACTTCTGTTAATAAGGACAGAGACAATTCCAGCCTTCTTTGCCCCGATAATATCCTTTTCCTCATCTCCCACAAATATCATTTCATCCGAATAAACTCCCAGAGAATCCAGCAGTTTCAAATATCCTGCGGAGTTTGGTTTTCGATAGCCAACATCCACAGAAGTAATTGCGATATCAATGAAATCGGAAAGTACAGCGATATCCTCTAAAGAAAATGCATTATCCATTCCATAGGCCACATCCGTTAAAATTCCTGTTTTTATCCCATACTGTTTTAATTTTTCCAATGTGGCAGTTGTTTCCGGATAGGGCTTGGCATACGCCCGAAAAAAAGAAAAAAATCCGGATTTAAAAGGGTATACATCTGTCTTTTGTCCCCATTTTTCTATTATTTCATTAAAAATGCAGTCGGAAGTTGTCTCCCATTCCCGGGGGTTCACTCTGGTGTTATACTTCAAAAGAACATCTATTGCCGCCAAAATCATGTCCTCTGACAAAGTAATACTGGCTGCAGCGGCAGCGTGCTTAAGCCCTGGCCGATAAAGCCCCTGCCAGTTTAATGGATTATTATATTGAATCAGCGTATGACCCACATCAAAACCAACTGCCTTTATTTTTCCCACGTTTTTAAATCCCATATAAAATTTCACCTCTGTTTTCATATATCGGATGGAAGCTCTTTTTTTATCCATCCACCCAATACCATTACAAAACTTACAATAACAGCATAACATTCCCACCGGGACAAGTGCAATACCTTCTTTGTCATCTGAGTTTCCCTGCCATTAAAACAATCAGATGAAATAACAGAATTAACTTGCAAGGCTGAATAGCTTGGAATTATGGCAAACTCATGTAGAAGAATATAGAAATTTATGATATACTTTGTTTGTGCACAGACATATATACAAGAAATTTTTTATACACATAAATGTGTTGTTGTTAAAAAAATTGAAAGCAATGTACTATGAAAGTAAAAATGCGGGCATTATATCAAAATGGTCTCAAGAACACCTTTGCCCATGCAGAATAGCAGACATATAGCAATCTGTATGGGCGAATCACACTATATGTTCTGCTGTATCTGCACTTTATTTATAAAAAATAAATAAGGAGCGGCAGGAATGAAATATATAAATGCAGCAGAAATACTTCCGGAGAAATTATTAAAAGAGATTCAGACGTACATGGATGGAGGTGTGTTATATATTCCCAAATCATCCGCCAAAAAGGGATGGGGTTCCGTCAGTGGTTCACGCAAATTCTATCAAAAGAGAAATAAAGAAATACAGTTTCTTTTTGAAAATGGATATTCCATCGAAACACTGTCAAAGCAATACGGATTGGCACACAGCACACTAAAAAAATAATATACAGCTAATCAAAGGACGCTTGCGCAGGCAGGCGTCTTTTTGCGGCAATATTGATTATAAATATTCTTGCTATTTACCTGCACAAAGTATTTTCTTATAATGAGGTATATTATATATGAGGAGGATGCATGTATGGCTAAAATAATTTCAAGAAACTTTCGGGTTTTATGTGACTTTATGGATGTATATCAATTTATGATTGATATATATGAAAAAGATTGGAGAAATGGTGTTCCCGCTCCATTTTTGGAGTATGCGCTTTCTAGTGATTGGATGGATAAATCCTTAGTGCACCGCTGGAAACTTTGGGAGGATGATGGATGTATAGCAGGACTTGTTTTTTACGAAAATCCTGTAAATGATGTGTATTTTAGTCTGCGTCCGGGCTATGAGAAGCTGGCGGATGAGATGGTTTCCTATGCAGTTTCGTCAATGCCCCGTGTGGATGGCAATCTCAGATTTGTGATTTTTGATGGGCAAAATGCGGTGAAAGAAGCAATAACAAAAGCAGGTTTTCGACAAGCTTCAGGCTTTACAGAGAACGTCTTTGATTTTGAACAATCACTTAATTATCCCTTGCCGGATGGCTTTCATTTCGTGGATTCTAAAAAATTTTCAGTGGAAAAAATAGCGGAATGCTGTTGGAAAGGTTTTGACCACGAAAAAGAGGAAGGTCCTTGGAATGGAGATGCTGAGTATGGATACTATGAGTTAATGGCGCCGCACATGCATCCGGAAGATTCCGTTGTCATTGAAACTCCAGAGTATAAAAAAATTTTTTAGCTCCAATAATTCATTTTTCTTTAATTTTATCATTTCGTTGCTCCTTTTTTGCGTATTATTCAAAACAGAAGCAAAGCCTGAGGATAAAGCATCATGCCATTCCTCCATGCAGTCTCCTCAGACTCTGCATGGAGCTTTAGCAATACAAAGTATCATTTTATCTCCTTTCCCAAATCAATTTAAGTGGTTAAATTTTGTGATATTCCCCTCATTTAACGTAAAGTCATAATAATTCAAATCTTCCCGGAAGGTAAACCCGGCACTCCTCCAGAACCTGTTTCCCACCTCATTGCTGGTAAAGGCAATCAGGCTTACTTTATTAATTTCCTCTTCCTTAAGGGCTCTCATGGCAAATACCGCCATGGCCTTTCCGATGCCCTGTTTCCTGTAATCTTTGTGGACGCACACGTGATAAAAGCAGCCCCGCCTGCCGTCGTGGCCGCAGAGGATGGCGCCCACTACCCTGCCCTGATCCTCCGCCACCACGCTGGTGGAAGGATTCCGCTTTAAAAAACGCTCCACCCCCTCCCTGGAATCGTCGATGCTTCGGATGCCAAAGCCGTCGATGCTCATCCACAGTTTATACACCAGATCATAATCTTCTATTGTCATTTTCCGAATCTTATAATTTATCTTATCCATATGTTTTACGGGAACATGGGGACTAATTCCAACCCTTCCGATTCCTTCTGGCCAAAGAGCAGGTTCATATTTTGCACCGCCTGTCCGGCCGCCCCTTTCACTAAATTATCCAATGCGCCCATCATAATAATTCTGCCGCACCGTTGGTCTATTTTAAAATTCACGTCCACATAGTTGCTGCCTTCCACCCATTTTGTCTCCGGGCACACATCTTTTTCAAGTACACGGACAAATTTCTCACCGGCATAATATTTGTCATAGGCAGCTTTAATTTCTTCATAGGAGGGATAAGTCTCGCTGCCGTCAGCTCTCTTTATCTTCTTTAAATTCGCATACTCTGTGGCTAAAATCCCCCGGTTCATGGGGACAAGATGGGGGGTAAAGCTCACTTTGATTTCTCTGCCCGCCCCGTAGCCAAGCTGCTCTTCAATTTCCGGGGTATGTCTGTGGCTTGCCACTGCGTAGGCTTTCATATTTTCGTTTACCTCACAGAACAGGTT
>Ga0137307_100235_pt2 | contig 19399 bp, 17 predicted proteins | sample NAcewD2O_March_2_FD_97180 | JGI IMG/M metagenome (GOLD analysis project Ga0137307, IMG submission 97180) | Mouse cecal microbial communities from Vienna, Austria - N-Acetylglucosamine amended D2O_March | ecosystem: Host-associated > Mammals > Digestive system > Large intestine > Cecum | place... | reverse complement strand
AGCCTCATCTGCATTCCTTGCCCCGGAAGTATTGGGCAAAAGAGTGACGCCCTTTGGAATGTAGTCCATAATATTTGCCATCCCCCCCTGGTTTGCCCGCCTTAAGGCCAAAGTTACAATCTGTGCCCCGGCCTGCTCCACCGCCGCTGAAATCAGCTTTAGAGAATATTTCCCTGAGCCTAAAATAAACCTGGAAGAAAATTCATGCTCCCCCAAAAACCAGGTGTCTTTTTCCTCTCCCCCTCCCATAAACGTCACAATCTCCACCGTATCCCCTTCCTTTAAGGAATATGCCCTATACCCCTCTTTTGCAATAATGTCCTCATTTACCTCCACCGCTACAAGTTCCGGGCGGTAGTTTTTTTCCTCCAGCAGAGAAATGATGTTCCCCGCATTTGTGTCACAGGGTTTTCCGTTTAATGTAATGTTCATGCTTGCTCCTCCTTTTTTCCCGCAAAACAAAAAAGGTTCACGAAAAGATACACCCGCGGTGGTGTACCCCTTCGTGAACCTTATGGTTTCACTCTGAATTGCTGTATAAAGTTTCTATGTTAAAAGTTTCTGCAAAAATGATAATAGCACAGGAATTGTGAAAAGGCAAGGGAAAAATTTACGCTAATCTTTGTAATTGATTTAAATGCTCTAACTGCCTACAAAGTATACAGCCTTAACACATGCAGCGCCCTGGTGGCATTAATGTAAAGCGCCTGTCTGTGCAGGGGTTCCTTATAATCCTGAAGCTCCGGCACAAATACCCCGTCAAATTCCAGCCCCTTTGCCAGATAAAAGGGCATAACGGAAATCCCCCTGTCAAATTTCATGGAATTCTTGGTGAAAAGATGCACGTTAAGTTCCGTATCTTTTAACCTGTCATAGGCTTCCTTTGCCCTGTCTGCGTCCAGGCAGAGCACAGCTAAGGTGTCATATTCCCCAAAATTTTTTAAATCTTCCGAAAGCTTTTCATACATCTCATTTATTCCACTGCACTTTAAGGATAAGGGCGCCTCCCCATGCCTTAAAACATTCTGAGTATTTTCCCCTAGAATCTTATTGGCAAAATCCATAATCTCTGTGGTGGAACGGTAGCTTTTCTTTAACTCCAGCGTATATACCTCTTTCCCGAAAATCTTTGGCAGAAATTTAAGCACGTCCTGATAAGTGCCTGCCATGGTCTGCACCTTATCCCCCAGAATTGTCATGGGACAGTGGAACATTTTTTCCAGAAGGACATACTGCAGATAAGTATAATCCTGCATTTCATCTATCAAAAGATGTTTTACCTCCCTCCCCGGCTCCTGCTCAAACAGTGCATAAGAAAGATAAAGCATGGGATATACATCCTCATACCGCAGTATTCCGGTTTTTAAGTCCATGGGCTCTCTTTTGGATTCCTTCAGAAATAAGTTGTAAAGCTTTGCCAGATTTTTTGTCTCATACATGGCGTCAAACCGTGCCAATACTTCCTGCCGCTCTTCCTCCTCCATGTCCTTATCATTTAAGGTCTCCGCAACATCAATGAGGTATTCCCCGATTTTTTTCATCCGGGATAAAATAGGAATATCCGCCATCTTTTCATAAAAGAACTTTGCGATTTCCTCCTCTTTCATCTCCATTTTTTTATATTTAAAATCGGAAATATTCACAATCTCCCATTCCAGGGCAAGGACAAACCCGTTTAATTCCTCTATATAGCCTTTTGTCTGCTTATACTCCGCCTCTTTTGTGGAAGGAATGAGTGATTTTCCCAGAAAGTATTCTTCCGGTTCATTTTTGTGCAGCACTTTTTCCAGTTCGTCATACCGGTCTTCCGCCTCCCCGTACTGCCGCAGCTTTTTATATGCAAAATCATCCAAGGTCATCTCGCAGATATTTTCTTCCCCAAGCTCCGGCAAAATCCTGGATATATAATCCGCAAAAATATGATTTGGGGACAAAATCAATATCTGGGCTGCATTTAGGCTCCCCCGGTTATGGTACAAGAGATAGGCTATCCTGTGGAGCGCCACGGAAGTTTTCCCGCTCCCGGCGCACCCCTGGACCGCAAGAATCCTGTGGCTCTTATCCCGGATAATGCTGTTTTGCTCTCTCTGAATGGTGGTAACAATACTTTTAAGCTTTGCGTCTGCATGTTCCCACAGTGCCTGCTGCAAAATCTCATCATCAATATTCATCTCATTTTCCAGGACAAAAACCAGACGGCCGTTTTTTATCTTATACTGCTTTTTCTTTGTAATTTCCCCTTCCATCACCCCTGCAGGGGCCGTAAACTTCGCCTTTCCCTGGTCATAATCATAAAACAGCCCGGACACCGGGGCGCGCCAGTCGAAAACGTAAGGATTGTCCGCCCGTCCCTTTGCCAGATTCCCAATGCCGATATAGTACTGCTCCGGGGTATCCTCCCCCTCATAACAAAAATCCACCCTGCCAAAATAAGGGGAGTACAGCATTTTTTCATAACGGCACCGCTCCCTCACATAATCCCCCTGCTCTTTAAGTCTTGCCTTCACCGCATTGGTATTGTCAAAAAGCTCGTATCCATACTCGTCAAACTCATTATAGTTTTCCCAGAAATACTGATGCATACTCTCAATGTCTTTTTCGTTCCCCGCCATTTTTGCATCTATCCCGGCAATTTTTTCGTGAAGCACTTCTAACACCGATTCCAAATAGGCTTCTTCTCTCATCTTTTCCTCCTGCTCTTGATAAGTCTTAGGGAAATCCTGCGCCGGATTTGCGCTGCGAAGCAGCATTTTCCGCTGCAAATCCGTGCGCATCCACCGGAGACTCTGAGGAAGCGATGATTTAATCAGCGCTTCCTCAGAATATTATACCCACAATTCTTGTACAAATCAAATACAACGTGTATACTGAAAAGCAGAAAAATATTTTATAAATGAAAGAGGTCTTTTATGTCCATAGAAATATACACCATCACCCACAAACCCTTTACCCCTCCAAATGACCCCATGTACATCCCGCTGCATGTAGGACGGGCCATTAGCAATAATCTGGGATTTTTAGGAGACGACACCGGAGATTCCATATCAAAGGAAAACCCCTATTTTTGTGAGCTTACCGGAATGTACTGGATTTGGAAGAACCGCTGCAGGGCGGATTACATTGGAATGTGCCATTACAGGCGTTACCTCATTAACGAAAAGGGCCGCCTGTTTACCCAGGATGAACTTCAGGATATCTTAAAGAAATATGATATTGTCACCACGAAACTTCTCACTTTAACCTGCTCTTATGAGCAGGGATTTTCGGAAAACCACCATGGGAAAGATTTAAAAACCACGGCGAGAGTGATACAGGAAAAATACCCGGAATACTATGAAACATACCAAAAACTGGTAACTGGCCCCCACACCTATTTTGGGAATATTTTCATCACCTCAAGGGAACTTTTTTCGGACTATTGCCAGTGGCTGTTTGACATTCTTTTTGAGGTAAAAACGGACACGGACTTTACCGGGTACAACAGTTATCAAAAGCGGCTGTTTGGATTTTTATCCGAATTTTTACAAACACTTTGGATACAAAAAAACGGCCTAAGTACCTGTGAATGTATGGTGGGAATGTCCGGGGAAAAATATGAGACAAGGCAGTTAAAAGAAAAACTGGGAACCTTTTTTGCCGCACGGGACTATGAAGGAGCGAAGCAGTATTTTTTAGACTGCTACAGGAAACGTCCGGATGTGCTGATGGAAGCTTCTGATATTACAGGAGAACTTCGGCTCTGTATGCAGATTATTTCCACCTGCAGCTTTGAGGATGAGGCAACGGGCACCTGCATTTTAGATTACATCAAAGATTACCAGGGCCTGATTTCCCATTTTCACAGATTAAACCAGGCAACAGCCCATGATCTGGCAGGAAAGGCTTCCCCCAAGGAGAAGCTTTTCCTGTCCGACAAAAATCTGGCAAGCCCTCAGGCTGTAACTATTGCTAAAATGCTTTTAGAGGAAAAAAGCCGGGGAACATCAGTCAAATAGGGGGGTGGAAAAATACCGCTCCGCTGTATCAGGCAAAACGGTAACCACCCGTTTCCCTCTTCCCAGTTTTTTTGCAAGGCGAAGGGCTGCCGCTACATTTGTCCCGCTGGAAATACCGCACATAATCCCCTCTTTGGAAGCTAAATCCTTTGCCGTCTGCAAGGCTTCCACGTCTGAAATAATACAGATTTCCTGATAAATCTGCTGGTTTAATATTTCCGGTATTACACCGTCCCCGATTCCCATCTGCACATGGGTTCCAATGGAGCCTCCGGAGAGAATTGCCGCATCCTCCGGCTCCACCGCCCAGATTTCTATATCTGGGTTTTTTTCTTTTAAAACTTCCCCAATCCCTGTAATCGTCCCTCCGGTTCCGATGCCGGAGCAAAATCCGTGGATTTCCCCGTCCACCTGCCCTAATATCTCCTGGCCGGTCTGAATCCTGTGAATCTGGGGATTTGCAGGATTCTCAAACTGCTGTGGGACAAATACGTTTTTATCTTCTTTCGCCATGGCAAGAGCCGTATTTAAACACTCTTCGATGCACTTTCCAATGTTCCCGGAATCATGGATTAAAATCACTTCCGCCCCGTAATGACCGATTAACTTTCTCCGTTCTTCGCTGACGGAATCCGGCATAATGATTTTCACGGGATATCCCTTTACGGCCCCCACAAGAGCCAGGCCAATACCCTGGTTTCCGCTGGTGGGTTCCACGATAACGGTATCCTTTGTGATTTTCCCCTGTTTTTCGGCATTTTCTATCATATTGTAAGCCGTCCTGGTCTTTATGGATCCTCCCACATTTAAACCCTCAAACTTCACCAGAACCTGTGCCATATCCTCTGTCACCATATGGTTTAACCGAATCATAGGCGTTTGCCCCATAGCTTCCAGGATATTGTTGCAAACCATAACTTTTCCCTCCATCTAAAATAACCTCACAGAAACCTGTACCAGAGCTTCTATTTTACCTCTGCACACAAAACAGCAGAGCGTATCTTTTTCTGATTCGCTCTGCTGACATCAGCTCATTTTCACTTTCGTTAAACCCGATAATCTATGTTGCTCCCAAGGTAAGGTGTAACGGAACTTTCCATCGCGGATGCATCCAGTATCTCTACCATGCCTTCTCCTAATGTCTCTGTTAAATCCAAACTCTTGCTGAGCATTAACACTCCTACATCATTCTGTGTTTTTGTCTGAGCTAACGCTGTGGATAAACCTGCTATGTCCAATGGAAGCACCTCCTCCGTCACTTAAGAAACCTGGTTAATAGTTTCATCTATGTGATTTGTTTTGTTAAATGTAGTATACAACAGTTTCCAGAAAAATGCAAGACCTAAATTAAATATTTTACCCACACTGCCATTTCCCCAGTTTTCCGGTTTCCCCAATGGCAGTAAGGCACAAATTTCATACGTGTCTCTTCTAACTCCACAGGAGCCAGACGGTAAAGGCTCTCTTTCTCCCAGTCCTTTTTCACCACACGTTTTCCCCGGGCGGTAATTTCCATTGCGCCTCCCAGCAAATCTTCCCGGAAATTTTCCTTAAGCCCCTCTTTTACATCCACAAAAATTCCGGAAAGATTTTCTCCGTTATCCGCTTCCTCCAGACAATATACCAAAGGCCCTTTCACCACTGCAGCTTTTCCCACATCTGCCCGCACATTGGGATTCGCATAGGCAAAATGGGCCTCCATGGAAAATTCCAAAGTAATCACCTGATTTTTCCAGTCTTCTTTAAAATGCGCATATCCCTTTTCTATCCCTGGAACCGCTTTTTTTCCATCCAGGGTAAATATGGGATTCCTCGCATATTCCGGCACCCGGATATAAAGGCTTCCCTCCGCCGTTTCTTTTGCAGAAATCTGTAAACGGATTTTTCCCTCCCAGGGCATGGAGCTATCCATTTTTATATTCACTTTTTTCCCTTTTAACTCGGTGGAAATTTCTGCCCCGGCCAGAAGGTTTATCCACAGGGAATCTTCCCCGGTAAAACAGATATACTCCCCAAGAGACGCCAGCGTCCTTGCAATGTTGGGAGGACAGCAGGCACAGCCAAACCACTTCTGCCGCACAGGTTTCACATGCTCCATGGAAGTTTTTTCCATACAGGCATTTGGCCACACTTCCAGTGGGTTCACATAGAAAAAGCTTTTTCCGTCCATGGCAATTCCCGCCAGGACCGTATTCATAAGGGCAGTCTCCATAGTTTCAATATATTTGGCATCCCCGGTAATCTGAGCCATTCTCCGGCAGAACAGGGCCAGGCCGATGGAAGCGCAGCTCTCCGCATAATTGCTGGCGTTTGGCAGATCATAGTCCGTGGTAAAGCGCTCTAAAATCCCGGAACTTCCGATTCCTCCAGTGATATACATCCGCTTTTCCACTATATTTTTATAGAGAGTCTCACAGGCGTCAAATAGGCTTTTGTCCTGGGAAAAAAATGCCAAATCCGCCATGGCGCAGTAGAGATATACCGCCCGGACAGCATGTCCCTCCGCTGTTTTCTGCTGCCGAACCGGAAGATGGGCCTGGCCGTAAGGGGGATGGTAGGGATTTGCATCATGCCATACGTCCACATACCAGTCTTTGCCGCTCTCCTCCTCTAAATAATTGGGCTTTGTGCCTCTGCGCTCCACAAAGTCCTTTGCCATGGAAAGATATTTCTCTTCCCCTGTAACCTCGTAAAGCTTTACTAAGGCCAATTCAATCTCTTCATGCCCCGGCACTGCATTTTCGTATTTTTCCCTGTGGAATACCTCACAGATTAAATCCGCGGTTCTTTTCATGATGTTTAAAAACTCATCTTTTCCTGTCACTTTGTAATAGGCCACTGCCGCCTCTATCATATGCCCTGCGGTGTAGAGTTCATGTCCTTCTTTTAGATTGCAAAACTGTTTCCCAGGCTCTAAAATCGTAAAATAAGTATCCAGATACCCGTTCTCCTCCTGGGCTTTTCCGATTAATTGGATAGCTTCATCCGCCAGCTTTTCCAACTCTTCATTTTTCTCATAGGAAAGGGAATAGGCCACCGCCTCCAGCCATTTTGCCAAATCCGTATCCTGAAACACAAAACCTTCAAACGTCCCTTCTTCCAGGCCTGCCGCCACTTTAAAATTGGTAATGCAGTGGCTTTTCTCCGCATCTTTCACCTCATCATTCAGTGCGCTCCACTGATAAGGGATAATTTCTTTTGTCACCAGGGAAATATATTTACCCCAAAAACTGTCATCTACCCCGATTTTATTTAGGCTGATTGTCTGTAATTTTTTCTTCTCCATTTGTAAAATCCCCCATTTTTATTTAATGAAAAGTACCGCCTATTTTAGGCTGATTCATTATACTCATATTGTAAATTCAAATTTATCGATCCACACTCCCAACTAAATAGCACCAGCATAAAACCGCTGCTACATGGAAACATATACCATGCAACAGCGGTTTTCTTATTTCTGTTTCTTTCTCTGGCTGACATAGCTTTTGAAGAATTTCGATTTTCAAGGATATGTACAAGCTGCCGGAACTCTACATCAGACAGCTTCTTCCCCCGTCCCCTAGAATACCTTAAAAGAAGTCCCTTTAAATGTTCCACAAAATCTTTCTCGTCATCACATATGGCGATATGTATCATGATGGTTCCGTTCACCCGGCAGCTTTAATCATAAGAAAATACCGGCCTGTCATTCTCGTCCCACCGCACTTTCACAAATGGGCATGGCGGTTTGGATTGTAGAGAGGGTTCCCCTCTATTTTATCCTCCAACCTGGCATGGTACACCATAATGTCATTACCATCCTCATCCACGGTAAAGGAATTGTGCCCCGGCCCGTAGACTCCTTTCGACTCATCTGTCCTTAACACGGGATAGCGGTCTTTTTTCCAGGAAAGGGGGTCTAATAAATCTGTCCCGCTCTTTGCCGAGAGCATGCCGATACAGTAATCCGCACCTGTCTCGCTGGCGGAAAAGGTGAGGTAAATATTATCTCCCCGACGGATAATCCCCGGCCCTTCATTCACCCAGAATCCAACTCTCTCCCAGTCGTAATCCGGCGTAGTCAAAAGCACTTGAACCGTCTTTAACGTATAAGGGTTTTCCAACTCTGCTATGTAAAGATTAGAAATCTGTTTGCCCACTCCCACTTTTTCTGCCCATACATAGTAAAGCCTTCCCTTATCCTCAAACACAGTGCCGTCCAGTGAAAAAGCTTCAAAGGAAAACTCATCCTCTAATGCCCGCTGCATTTTCCCTTTTTCCACCCATGCACCCCCTATGGGGTCCTGTCCCTGACATTCCAAAACATAGGGACGGATTTTCCACACATCATCCTTTTCCCCCCCTGCATAGTAGATATACCATTTCCCCATGACATAGTGGATCTCCGGGGCCCAGATATGCTCACTCATAGAACCGCTCTCATGCTTGTTCCAAATCGTAATTTCCTCTGCATCCGGCAGTTCAGAAAGGCTTTTTGCCCTGCGCAGTACGATTTTATCATAGGCCGGGACGGATGCGGTAAAATAATACCACCCGTCTGTGTGACGGTAAACATAGGGATCCGCCCGCTGCAGAATCCAGGGTTCGTTATACTTTAATGTTTTGTCCATGTCTCATCTCCACCTTTCTATTTATTTTAAATTATTTTAACTATATCTAAATTATAAATGGAAAGAAGTAATTTGGCATCCTCTTTATAGAAAATTAAATGTATCCTCTTGCCCTTTTTGCATGCTCTGCCAAAAGTTCCTGAATCCCAGGAATCTCCCCGAGACCTTTTAAGACACACCGCACTTCATAACCCTCCCGCAAAAATCTTGTGTACCAGGAATCCTCTGACGCACCGGACAAATCGTTTTTTGCATGGTCCCCGGCCACTATCATAAAGGGGGCAAGGCATACACGGGTATATTCCCCCTCTTTTAATATACGAAAAATTGAAGTAAGGCTTGGGTATGCTTCCACTGTACCTAAAAACATATTTTTGTATCCCATGTCTTTCATCTCATAGTCTAATGCCGCATAAATGGCGTTGGCATAATGGGTTGTACCGTGTCCCATAAAAACCAGCGCTTCTTTTTCCTTTAAATCTCCATATTCCTCCGCCACAGCCTGTATCACCGCCCGGTTATCCTCCCCGGTTGTAAGCAGGGCATCTCCAATTTTAAGGGAAGAAAACCAGCCCTTTAATTCCATTGCCTCCTCTCTCATCTTATCGTTCTCCACCCCGTTTATCACATGGGTGGGCTGGATAACCACATCTCTTATGCCATCACTGTGCATCGCCTTTAACGCCTGCCGGACTGTCATTACAGAAATCCCTTCCCGCTCTTTCATTTTTTTTATAATTATGCCGCTGGTAAAGGCCCGGTAAAAGCTGTAATCAGGAAACGCTTTCTCTATGCGCCTCTCAATGGCCTCAATCGTTAATCTTCTTGTATCCGGGTGTGTGGTTCCAAAACTTACCACTAAAATTCCTTTTTTCATGAATCTACCTCCCGTCAGTATATGTATCTGTGAAGTTTTATCAACAGTATTATACCCCGGGAGAAAGGAATGGGCAAGGCAAACCTGCGTATTCTTGACATAAATACAAAAATTTACTATTATATAAATATAAGAAACTTACAGAATTTAGCAATAAAACCATTCTTTGAGACATTGACGTTTAAGAGATTCAGACAGGTGGAAAAATCGTATGTTTAGCTTTGTCATTGCATTGGAGTTTTTTAGCATAGGACTGATTTTTGTGGCCTTGCTCCTTCTGCTCAATGGAGATGGAGCCCATGAACAAAAATTATTGATTTTCTGTATGTGCAGTTCTCTGGTACAGAATGTAGGGTATTTACTAGAGCTGACTTCTCCCACAGTAGACGCCGCCGTTACGGCAGTGACAGTGGAAAATGTCGGCTCTGCTTTTGTAGCCTTTTGCTATTGCTGGTTTATCTACAGCTACTGTTATACGGTTCCCCCGAAAATTTTTTTAAGAATTCTAGGGGTTATAAACTTTTTCTTGCTCCCCACGGCAATTTTTAACTGGAACGGACTATTTTATAAAAGCATTACCTGGATGAAGGCAGCAGAAGGTTTTCACTATATCCGCATCACCTATGGCCCTCTGTACACACTGTTTATGATATCCCGTGTGGTCATCCCTTTTATCCTTTGCATTTACACCCTGATCCGCGCCATATTGCGGTCAGATCAGGAAATCAACCGTCAATACTGGACCATTCTTATTATTTCCACTTTGCCTGTGCTGGTGCTGACAGCATATATTTTTAAAATTGCCAAAATTTTTGATTTTACTCCTATGACCCTGGGCATCTGCATGTCCATGGTGGTTATTGTTGTGTGGAGCCGGCGCAACTACGATTTCCGGCATTTAGCCGCAGAAAAAGTATTGGAAAGCCTGGGGGACGGCGTCATCGTCCTAGATGACCATGAAAGGCTGGTAAGCTACAATAAGGCAGCGGCTAAAATCTTTACCCGCCTGCCTTCCCACAAACTTGGGGAAAGCATCCGGATATTAGAAGATTTCCGGGAGGAAATCCTTGAGAATGATACGCTTCAGCGCTTTTCCCTGAACGAACATCAATATGAAAGCCACAGCAAAGTGATAGAAGATGAATATGGACGTAAACAGGGATGCGTAATTCTTATTTTGGACACAACGGATACCACTGCCTACATTAATGAAATTAAACGTGTGCGGCTGCAGGCGGAGAAAGCCAGCATTGCCAAAAGCGAATTTCTGGCAAATATGTCCCATGAAATCCGTACCCCTATGAATGCGATTATCGGGCTGAATGACATTATTATGGAGAAATGCCAAGATTCCCAGATATATGACCACGCAAAAGATGTGCAGTCAGCAGCTAAAAATTTGTTGACGATAATCAATGATATTTTAGATTTGTCCAAAGTGGAAGCCGGAAAAATGGAACTGGTAAATACAAATTACCACTTGAAAACCCTGGTAGATGAGGTTGCAGGCATGATGGATATGGCGGCCTCCCAAAGAGGGCTGATTCTCAAATGCAAATGTGACGACAGCCTTCCCTGCTGCTACTGCGGCGATGAAGGGCGGATCAAACAGATACTCATAAATATTTTAAACAATGCCATTAAATTTACAAAAGAAGGTTATGTCCATGCCAGTGTTACCGGGCAGCCCGGAAAAGATCAGGATGAAGAATTACTCACGTTCCGTATACAGGACAGTGGATGCGGGATTCAGGAAAAAGATCTGGAAAAAATATTCGAGGACTTTAAGCAGGTGGACTCCAAGCGCAACCGAAGTGTGGAGGGCACCGGCCTTGGCCTCTCTATTGTCCGTCATCTGGTGGAGCTTATGAATGGCCAAATCTCAGTGGAAAGCGTCTATGGAAAAGGAACTGTGTTTAAAATCACCCTTCCCCAGAAGATTACAGACAGACGCCCCATTTCCCAGGTGCCAGCCCTCCCCAAGGACTCCCAGGATTTTACAGAGACTTTCACTGCCCCTGATGTAAAGGTACTTCTTGTTGATGACAATGCAATCAACCGGAAAGTTGCCCGGGGCTTTTTAAACAGATATGGAATGGATTTAACAGAAGCGGAAAGCGGGCCAATGGCCATTGAACTGGTAAGGCAGAACAAATTTGACATTATTTTTATGGACCATATGATGCCTGTGATGGACGGCATTGAGGCGGTGGAAATCATCCGCAGGGACTGTGGGGAAAACGGGACTTCCCCCACAATAATTGCCCTGACCGCCAACGCAATGGAAGGGATGCGGGAGCGTTTCTTAAACTGCGGTTTTCAGGATTTCATCCCCAAACCCCTGGACAGAAAAGCGCTGAACCTGCTTCTAAAACGCTGGATACCAGAGGAACACAGACAGTACCAGGTGGAAGATGACGTTTCTCCCCCTTTAAGTCCCTACAGTTTCCAAATAGAAGGAGTGGATTTAACCACTGCAATGGAATATTTTTCCGGTGATGAAGCGGGCTTTATTGAATTACTGGAACTCTACTATACCGATGGCAGGCGCAAAATTGGCCTCCTTCAAGGATTTTCACAGTCCGACTTAACACGTTACCAGGTGGAAGTGCACGGCCTAAAAAGCGCCTCCGCCAATATCGGGGCCATGGAAGTCTCCTCCCTGGCCCGGGCCCAAGAAAATGCTGCCGCCCAGGGGGATACGGAGTATATTGCCCAGGAACTTCCCAAACTTCTGACAGAATATGAAAAACTATTAGAAAATATCGGACAATTTTTAAACCGGCGCCAAAAGAACACGAAAAAATCCGAAATGCTCCCCTGCCCTTCCCCCGGGGAATTGTTGGAACAGGTGGAAAAGGCTTTAAGCCTGTTGGAAGATTTTCACTCAAGAGAATGTGCCAAAATTGTAGAAGACCTGCTTCTCTGCAGCCTGCCCGAAGACACGAAAGACAGCCTGATGCAGATACAGACACAGCTTAAGCTGTATGAGGATGACGAAGCCGAAGCGCTGTTCCGACAGCTTTTAGACACACTGAGGAAGGAGAAAAAGTGACAATGCAAAAAAAGCTTATTTTAGCGGTGGATGATGCAGCTATTACCTTATCCAGGATAGTGGATACCCTTCAGAATGATTATGAAGTAGTTACGGCAAATTCCGGGCCCAGGGCCTTAAAATTCCTGGAAAAACAGAAGCCGGACCTCATCTTGTTAGACATTAAAATGTCCCCTATGGACGGTCTGAAAACCCTAAAAGAAATCCGCTCTATCACAAACAGGTCTGACATTCCGGTGATTATGCTTACCGGTATGGAAGATAAAAAATCTGTCCTGGACTGTGCCAAACTGGGTATATGCGATTATGTTTTAAAACCCTTTGCGGAAGAGGATTTGCTGTCCCGCATCCGCCGTGTCTTTGAATCAGGGGGCATGGCATTGGGACAGGGATTTATCAAATAAACACTCATTGGGTATTCCATGTAAATTTCTTTACCTGAAATACCCAATGCCCTTGTATCGTTTTCAATAGAAGGATACATTTTCTCTGTTCGCTTAATCAAAGAGATCATCCCCTGCTCATATTCCGGGTCTTCCTGCATCTTACGGATAACAGAAATATCCAGGTTAATGCTGCAATGTCCCACTCCGCTAAAATTCTCTCCGATTTGATTCATACTCCCGTTATAGCCAAGACATATTTTATCAGTATTTTTGGCTCCTGTTTCTTCATCTACTAATCTAAATGATATATTTGGAAACTGTTCGCACAATTTTCTATAATACCCCAATGGATCAGATGGCACAGATTCTTCTTTCTTTTTTGTTTTCGCGGAAAAAACAGCCTGGTTTTTATTTGCCTTTTTCCCGTAAAATTGTAATCTATATTTCTGTTTAAGGCTCCTACTTCCATATTTCATTCCCTCCTGAATCGTAAATTTTTTCTTATTTCATTTTTTAACTGAATGATCTGAATAGGAATTAAAGAAATATTCTGTATAGACCCTGTCTGGAGTGCTGAACCCTTTACAATCATTGCTGTTGCATAAAAAATAATGCAAGTCATAATGCACAACATAATTGACATTGTTCTCTTGATTCTTAATTTCATACTGGTTCATCTTTTCTTCAAATTTTACTATTTACCTATACATACTACAAATAGCACTGAAAATGGATATCCAGGCAAAATTAACAAGATAAATGGTAAAAATAGATATATAACCAGATTCAGAATTTCCTGCTTTCCCCTTTTCCTCCAAATTTTACTGCACAATCCGGCCATTCTCCATCTTAATAATTCTATCGCACTGGTTTGCAATCCCCATATCGTGGGTGACCAACAGCACTGTCAACCCCTGGTCATGGGCGCATTTTACCAAAAATTTTATCACGCTGTTTCCGGTCTGGGAATCCAGCGCCCCGGTAGGCTCATCCGCATAGAGAATATTAGGTTTATTAATCAATGCCCGGACAATAGCCGTCCTCTGCTGTTCTCCGCCGGACATCTGTTTAGGGTAAAGCCTGCGCTGTTTCTCAAGCCCTACGCTTTTCATCATTTTTTTCACCCTGCCGCTCTCGGCTTTTTTATCGGAAAAAACCAGGGGCATCCGGATATTTTCCTCACAGGTCAGTTCGGGAATCAGGTGATAATTCTGAAACAGAATCCCGATATTTTCATTGCGGAACTTTTCCTGCTCCTTCCTGTCCATGTCGTAGTAATCCTTTTTGTCCAGATATACTTTTCCCCCGGAGGGCTCATCAATCCCGCTTAAGATAGAGAGCAGGGTGCTCTTCCCGCACCCGCTTTTCCCTACAATGGCTGTTATAGTATTTTTATCCAATTCAAAAGAAATATCCCTTAAAATGTGTTCCGTTTTATCCCCAACCTCAATACTCTTACTGATATGTTCTGCTTTAATCATATGAAACTCCTTTCTGTCACCTGTTATTCGTCACGAATAATTTCCATTTTTTCACCTATAAAGTTTATCCATTGGGCAATATAACAGCAGGCCAGCACGAAAAAAGTCACCATGATACTGGTTATCAAAATCACCGGAATTGACATAGGGTAATGTTTATTTAAAAGAAAGGAAAAAATGCCCTCACCTGCTATCATAGCCACCAAAACCACACTAAAAGACGCAATCCAAGCAATCATGAGATATTCCAAAAATACAACCCAAAAAGCTTTTCTTCTGGAAGCCCCATATATCTGATATAAATACATCTCTCTCTTTCTTGCCAAAAGGTCGCTGCGCACCATTGAATAAAAAAAAGTTCCCGTTACCAGAATGAGCATAATCCCTACAGCTGAAATGACACTTAAATAATCCGACAATAATTCCACTATCATATCTACAAACGATGATGCTGTTTCTATGGAACAAACTTCCCCCTCTAACAGTAATTCTATATCTTTTTCTTCTTCTCTGCTGATATCCAAAAGAAATACTGTTTCCCAAGTATCATCTAATGGCAGTTCCCAATCACTTCTATTGACTTTAAAATTGTAAGTTACCGGAGTAAATACCTGCTTCTCACTTACAAATTCAGAGCAAATTAACTCTCTTCCTAAAACATTTGTTTTTTCTCCTCTCTCTAAACCACACAAATATGCAAAATAATTTTCTGCAATAAAAGTTCCTTCCGGAATCCTAAAACGATTATTGCCATCCGTCTGTTTCCCTATCAGCATTGCGTCAAAGGCATCTGATTCTCCACTGGCAGTAGATACACCTATATCAGCATACTTCATATTTTTACAATAAACAGTTGTATAGAAATATCTGTTTTTATCTAACAGTTCCCCTATCCACTCTCCGCTCTGGATACCCGAAACCTCTACTGCAGTTGAAAAACCCACATTATCACTGTAAGAAGCCCGCAGTACCCCTCCAAAATCCAATATAAAATTAAGTGCAATACATATGATAATTGCCCCTACCGACACCGTAGCTGCCAGAAGTGCATCTCTTTTGTTTCTAGTACACAAAAAACGCCAGCTTATGCCTGAAACTTTATCTAAAACCTTATTTCTTTCATTGCGTTTTTTTCTCCTTCCAGAAAACACGAGATAGAATACTGCAAACAGCATACCAAGTATCACTCCGCAGATAACAAGCATAATATTCATATATTTCCAGTTTTTTAAAAACAGCACAGTCATAGCAGCATATAACAGCACGAATTCAAGTATTCCATAATAGAAACACGTCTTTTTTTCTCTATTTGTATCCCTCCCGTAAAACATTGTCACAACGGGAGTTTCATAGATAAAAAGCCCTGAGACAAAACTCCCAAAAAATGCAATCAATGTAAGAATTCCCATAACTATAAGCAATATCCCTGCTGTTTCCATAGAAAATATAGAAATATATTCTTCTATATTACACAATTTTCTGGACAAATGGACAAACAATCCATACCCGCCTACACAACCCAAAAAACTTCCTGACAGCCCGAAGGAAATCCCTTCTACACATGCCCGGATAAAAACATCTTTCTTTTGCATTCCGAAAATCCTAAGCATGGCAAAGCTTTTCTGCATGGAAATATTCTGAAAGAAAAGAATACTGGTGCATCCCCAGACAACAATAAGAACACTGCCCAAAGAAAAAATCGTCATTACTTTTTCCATAATTATAAAAACTCCATCAAAGCCTTCATCGATTACGTTCTTATCATTCAATACCTTCATCTGCACATTTGCATAATCATCATTGTTACTTTGCACCAAAAGGGAACAGGAAAGGATTGCCCCTGCAAATGTAAAAATGAAAATCAGAATTAGAAACCGAATCTTCTGAGTTCTGTAAAACTTTAGAAAAAATGCCAATTTACTCACACTGTCTACCTCCATGTCTCAAAAACATATAACGGAAACTCTTTAAAATCCAGCGGTTACCGTTTGCATTTTGTCAATTTTAACGGACGGATACGGAATTTATTTTATACCAGACAAATTCCGATATATCTGGCAGGATTTTTCCAAATCCTCCCCCCTTCCTTCCGCTACCACCCTTCCCTCTTCTAAAACCAAAATCTCGTCGGACGGTTCAATTTCTGACAACCGATGGGTAACAAAAATAACGATTTTATGTATACTTCTCAATATTTTCATTATTTGCTGTTCATTCTCGCCATCCAAATCTGATGTCACCTCATCTAATAAATAGATATCTGCATTTAAAACCAACCCTCGCGCAATAGCCAAACACTGAATCTGCCCTCCGGAAAAATGCGTTCCATCCTCTCCCAATTCCGTATCATACTGCTTTGGCAAACTCATAATATGCTCATGCATGCCAACCATCTGACATACCCTGGATACCTCGTCAAAACTTATCTGCCCATCTATCAACCTGAAGTTTTCTATGATACTCATATTAAAAAAAAGGGCTTCTGCCTGATATACACTATTTTACTGTACAAATTCTCCGCTTCCAACTCCCTGATATCAATATCATTAATCAAAATGCTCCCCTCATCCGGTGCATAATAGTTCATCAGCATATCTAACAGGGTGCTTTTCCCGCTTCCGTTATGTCCCACAATCACCTGAAATGAAGGCACTGTATACCGAAAATTAACATTCTTTAACACATCCTTTTCCATACCTTTATACTTAAATTTTAAGTTTTTTACCTCCAGGGATTGAACAGGTACATCCATTTCATTCTTAAAAAACTGTGGTTTATGCAAATCTTCCTGCAAAAAACACATGATTTTATCCACAGATACAATAATCACTGCAAACTGCGCCTGAAACGTAATTAATTCCTGAACTAAAACAGAAAATCTCGAAGCATACGAATTAAAAGAATAGTACATTCCCACTGTCAGTTTTCCTATAATAATCTGCCAACAAGAAATCAGCAATATAATAACCTGAAAAAATACAGCTAGCAGTGAATACCCGCTTTCCCAAATTGCAGATAATTTCCCCCTGGATATCTGCCCTGTCACAAAATCATCATGATTATTTTCAAATACTTTCCTGACGTTTTTTATCATGCCAAGGCTTCTTACTTCCCGGGTTCCCTGCATCACGCCAAATAAAAAACTAAAATGTTTATCTCTATCCTCAATCAAACTATTCTCTGCTTTTTTAGCCGCTTTACTGTATCTGCCGGATATTATCATTAAGAATGGAATACTGATAAAATGAAATACTGCCAGGGGAATAGATATTTTTAAAAGTATCCCTGCCAAAAAAACAGTGATACAACAATTTAATATTATACTGTTTAGAACTGTCAGCAAAAAAGATACTATTTTATCCACATCTTCAAACCGGGAAAATAATTCGCCATTTTTATACTCATCTATTTTTTCACCGGGAAAGTTTAAAATCTGAAACACTATATGGTTTTTCATGCGTTTCGATGTATCGATGGTGATACTCATATCAAGCCATGACCTCATGTAATTTAAAAATGTCATTGACAAAAACAATAAAACCACCATCAAAATAATATGTACTACTCTCGTAAAATTCTTGTCAATAGCTGCATCTAACACATTTCCAAACTGCAAAGGTATCACCAACTCCACCATGGAACATACGCATTGCAAAGCTATATAAATTGCAATGCAGCTTTTTTTTTAACAAATAACTTGTATATAAGCTTTAATTTTTTTACATCTTCTACTTTCATCTTTACGCTCCGCAATCTGCTTTCTGCAAGGTGATTTCACCTGTATCAAAATCAAGAAACAACTCCTCCCCTTGCTTTACGGTTATATTATATTTTGCCTTTATCTCATCCCAAAACGCTTCCAATGCCTGTGCACAGGATAAATTGTCATTTAGCAAACGCTCATAAAACAAATTGCCCTCTTCCACTAATTCATTTTTACTTGCCAGTACAACACATAAATCCTGAATGGCGTATTTTCTCTGATAAAGGTTTTGTATTTCCTGCGTCTTTTCTTTAGAAATTTTTACATCCTCCATTCCATATCTCTCCTTTCATTATCCCCACATCCACATCACTTTTTGACATGGATCATCATAATTAACCTCCGCTATCCGCATAAAATTCACACTCGGAAAATTCTTTTCTAATTCTTCTTGTAAATGCATTGTCCTCTTTCTTTCTCTGTGAGATTTCAAACATTGAAGTTCCGAAGGAACATTATATTCTAACGTCCTCTCCTTGTTTAAATATACACATCTCTCACACTGATAAGCATCACACACTTTACAAACTGGCGACCGCTCTAATCTTGTCATTACAAACTCCGGTTCCTGTACTCTTTTCCGATGATAGTAAAATGCCGGACAGGTATAATATTTGCCGTCTGGCGCCAGTGTAATATTTTTCTCTCCGGCAAAGCAATTTTCCATTCCTTCTACGTATAATCTGTCTGTCAACACACTGATTTCGCAAAAATGACCATCTTTAATCTGATTTAAAAAAATAGTCTCCACCCTTTGCAACTGTTCCTCAGCAATGTTATTGTTTACTTAATGTATTACAAATAGCACTGAAAATGGATATCCAGGCAAAATTAACAAGATAAATGGTAAAAATAAAAGCTTTTTCCCAAACAAAAATCAATTAATTTGGTGCTTATTCAAGCATATACAACAGTGCATTGCAAATACAGGCCGCTATATTGCTTCCCCCTTTTCGTCCCCTTGCCACGATATAGGGAACCTCCGTCTCCATAATCAGTTCCTTTGCCTGCACCACATTCACAAATCCTACGGGTACTCCTATCACCAACTCCGGCTTTAACCTTCCTTCTCTTATCATCTCATACAGCCGCCCCAATGCGGTGGGGGCATTTCCGATTGCGAAAATTAAAGGCTGTTTTAACTCTGCCGCCTTATCCATGGAAGCCACGGCCCTGGTAACGCCAAGGGCCTTTGCCCTTTCCTCCACATCCCAATCCGCCATAAAACAAAA
>Ga0137307_101572_pt1 | contig 19407 bp, 30 predicted proteins | sample NAcewD2O_March_2_FD_97180 | JGI IMG/M metagenome (GOLD analysis project Ga0137307, IMG submission 97180) | Mouse cecal microbial communities from Vienna, Austria - N-Acetylglucosamine amended D2O_March | ecosystem: Host-associated > Mammals > Digestive system > Large intestine > Cecum | place... | reverse complement strand
ATCAATGGGCAGAATGGAGCTGGAAAAAGCAGCCTGTTTATGGATGCCATTATTGATTGTCTTTTTGAGGAACCAAGAGAGGGGGTTATCAGAGACGATACCGGGAAATCCCCTTGGCTAAGAAATGATGAAAAGGCACGTTCCGGCTCAATTATGTTCACGTTCCGTATCGGCGAAAAGAAATACCGGGTTACGAGGACAAGGGCACGTTCCGGAAAAGGCACTCTGAATATTGCCGAATTTGTGGATGGGGATTGGAAAGACTGCTCCAAGGAGCGCCATAACGATACCCAGCAGGAGATATTGAACATTCTTGGCATGGATAGCTTTACATTCAAATCATGTGCCCTTATCATGCAGGACCAGTACGGTTTATTCTTGCAGGCAAAGCCGGAAGAACGTGTGGAAGTGCTTGGGACACTTCTTGGATTAGGGGTGTACCAAATCATGGAGAAAATTGCTTTTGACAAAGCAAAGGTAAACGGTGTGAAGGGCAGGGAGTTAAAGCAGGAGGTTGAGGTCCACAATAGAACGATTGCTGAATTTGGAAAGCCTGATGAAGAACTTGAAGTGTCCAGGACGGAGCTGGCAGGGTATGAGAGCAGCCTGCAGTCGAAGATTGCGGAGAGGGACCAGAAGAAGCTTATCCTTGCAAACCAACAGGCAGCCGCAGAGAGGCGGGCAAAACTGCTGACATCTATTACTGCTTTGAAAAGTAAAAAGGCGGCGGCAGAGCAAAGCAGAGCCACCCAGCAGGCGATTATTGACAGCAGTGCAATCATTCTTGAGGGAAAGGCAGAGATTGAGGAAAAGGTTGCTGAACATAAATCTTTGCTGAAACGTGAACTGGAACTGGCAGGGGAATCGGCGCTCTATTCTTCCAAAAAGCAGGAGGCTGAGAACCATGCAAAACAGGCAATGACAGAGCAGGAAACTATTGACGCATATAAAGCAAGGATAGAGCAGAAAAAGAGGGAACTGTCATTGGCGCAGCCAACGGATCAGGATTCGGTTGTCAAAGAGAAAGCAGAGTTATACACCCGGAAGAAGACAGAACTGGATGAAATGCAGGAGAAAGCGGTTGCTTATCAGAAAGCAAAGACGGAGTATTCTGCGGCAGTATTCCGCCATGATGAAACGGCGAGGAAGTTTGAGGGGGAGAAGCAGTCGGCAGACGAACAGAAAAAAGTTCTTGAAAAGAAAGTGGAAATTCTCAGCGAATCAGGGTGTGTTGATATTGACAATGCACATTGTAAGTTTTTGCAGGATGCCATTGAGGCAAAGGAGGAGCTGGTAGCGCTTGATGGATTGTATGTGGATATTGCGGATAGGCGGGATACGGAGCTGGCAAAATCAAAGCTGGCAGTTGATGAAAAGCTGGCTGAAATGAATGCGATAGAATTTGATGCTGCGAAACTCACACTTCTACAGAGCGAATGCGCCACACTTCTTCCGTATGTATCGCAGCTTGAGGCTATCAATCAACGGGAAAGCAAAATTGCCTTGTTAGAGGCTGATATTAAGCATTTGCAGTCAAATATACTTGAAGCGGAAAAAAGGCTTGCTGAGGTCAAATTAAAGGGTGCAGAGGCAGAGCAGGAGCGTGACCGATACGAGAAAGCCTTTGAGGAACATGTAAAAGTGCTGAGTTCAATTACAGTTCTTGAGCCTTGGCTCGAAAAGGAGAAGCAGCTGCCGGTGGCAGAGGAAAGGAATGCAACAGCATTAAGCAGAATATCAGAGCTGACTGTGGAACTGATGAATATTGATGCTGAAATTACTGAAAAACAGGCGGAGGCAGATAGGGAAATTCTCGCCATGAGCGGCATGGAAGAACTTGCCGGAATTGTAGCTAAAATGAATGTGGATGTGGAGGCTTTTAATTCACTGGTAAAGGAAAAGCAGATGAAAATCGGCGCTTTACAGCAGAAGTCGGAGCAGATCTTAAAGCTGAAACAGGAGATTGCGGTATTGCAGGAGCGGCAGGCGGAATATGCAAAGGAAGCAACAGATTATGAAGCATTAAAGGTAGCATTTAGCCAGAGCGGTGTGCCTCATCAGATTATCCGGTCTATCATCCCGCAGCTGACAGCGACCTCAAATACGATTCTCGGACAAATGACCGGCGGAAAAATGGGTGTTGAGTTCCGCTTGGAGCGATTGCAGAAGAACGGAAAGGAAAAGGTGTCGCTGGATATATTCATAGAGGAATATGGGAAGTCGGTGCTGCCGTACCTGTCAAAGTCCGGCGGGGAAAAAGTAAAGTCTTCCCTGTCAGTTATCCTTGCACTGGCAGAAATCAAATCATCATCTGCCGGTATCCAGTTGGGAATGCTCTTTATTGATGAACCTCCGTTCTTGGATGGGGATGGAATACAGGCATATTGCGACGCACTGGAAACCATCCAGAGCAGGTATAGCAATATTAAGATTATGGCAATAACCCATGATCCGACCATGAAAGCCCGGTTCCCTCAGAATTTGGATGTAGTGAAGACGGAACGTGGAAGTAAAGTTATTTATTAGGAGGGCTTTGCAGATGGCGGATAACAAGAAATACTATTATCTCAAGTTAAAAGAGGGATTTTTTGATTCTGATGATATGAAGCTTTTACAAGCTATGAAGGACGGTTATGTGTACAGCGACATTCTTTTAAAATTGTATCTGCGCAGCCTTCGGCAGGATGGACGTTTGATGTATAGGGATATTATTCCCTATACACCGGACATGATTGCTACGATTACGAATCATCAAGTCGGTACAGTAGAGAAGGCAATCAAAACTTTGGAGCAGATGGGATTCATTGAAATTCTGGATAATGGAGCGATTTATATGACGGACATTCAGAATTTTATAGGTCAGAGCTCTAGCGAAGCGGATCGGAGACGCGCCTATCGAAACATAATAGATACTGAAAAATCAAGGCTTTTGGATAATGATAGTGTGACAAATGGTGTGACAAATGTCACGACAAATAACGGTCAAATGTCCGACAAATGTATACCAGAGATTAGAGATAAGAGTATAGAGAAAAAAGAGAATATAAATATTCTTGCTCGGAGCTCTGGTAAACAGACCTCCCAACCAGAGGCGGATGTTGAAGCGCTTATTTTAAACGACGGTTCTGAATGGAGACCGACCGTAGCATTATTCGCAGAATATACAAGGCTATACCAAAATGTGGATGTAAAGCAACAGTTCAAAGTAATGAGAGGATGGTGTATATCGAATCCGAAAAAGCGGAAGACCAAGAGGGGAATAACGAGATTTGTGAACTCATGGCTTTCAAGGGAGCAGGACAAGAGCTATCGGAAACCAGTGAACAACGGAAAATATCAGCAAACGACAACAGAAAGCGGATACGGACAAGAATTGTTTGATCGTTTAGCGAATGAGGGCAGGGGGTGATTTGGGTGGATGAGTTAAACGCAATATTGCAGAGGCTTAGGCGTGAACATCCACACAAATCCGAACCAGAGTACAAATGTCCGAAGTGTAAGGATTCGAAGTTCTTGTGCCGCATAATAGACGGTCGTGAGGTATATCGCATGTGCGACTGCTATGTAATCAGGCGGGGAAGGGAAGTGATGGAGCGCAGTGGGATATCTGCAGAATTTCAGAAAAAGACCTTTTCTAACTTTGACCCGAAGGGCAATGAGCAGCTTGTCAGTGCCAAGGGAAGGGCAATGCGGTATGCTGATGATTTTGAAAAAATAGAACACGATAGGCGGAACTCTATTATGTTAAGTGGTCAGGTCGGTGCAGGGAAAACGCATCTGGGGACTGCAATTTGCGGAGATTTGATAAATCGCAGCGTGGAAGTTTCGTATATGGCATACCGAAACGCAGTGACTAAGATTAAACAGAATATCATCAATGAGGAAGGGTATGGTCGTGAATTAAGCCGATACGCTACGGCGAGGGTACTTTACATTGACGATATGCTGAAAGGCCGGTTGACAGAAGCGGATGTCAATATCATGTACGAGATTATAAATTACCGGTACATGAATAACATGCCTATTATCATCAGCACAGAAAAATCACCAAATGAGCTTCTTGTGTTCGACGAGGCAATCGGCTCACGAATAATTGAAATGTGCAGAGGGAATATTGTTCAGCTTCAAGGGAAAGAACTGAATTATCGCCTGAGTTGAGAAAGGGGGCAAAGAATAGGTGGATAGAGTAAAGTATGTCGGTCATTTGCAGGACAGTGAAAAAGAATTCTTAAAGCTGTTCCATAAGCTCGCTTATTCGCGGAGTGCTTGGCAAGTGTGGGAAGATCTTATGACCGTTATGGCATGCAGTATCAGCAATGCAGTTGATAGGACACCGGATAAATTCAAAAGGCGAGAGGAACAGTACGAACGGGCGATTAAAAAGCTTGGAGGTGTGGAATTACCGGCACAGATGCTTGAGATAATCATAATGGCATTGGAGAAGGATCCTGATCAGGATTTTTTGGGAAAACTGTACATGAATCTTAACCTTGGAAGTCACTGGCATGGACAGTTCTTCACTCCATATAATGTCTGCCGGATGATGGCAGAAATGAATTTTGGAGATGGAATACAGACCGAGGTTGAAGGGAAAGGCTACATATCTGTTTGCGACCCATGCGTTGGCGCCGGGGCAATGCTTATAGCTGCAGCTAATGCAATGAGAAGGGCAAAGGTCAATTATCAGACGAATGCGGTATTCGTGGGGCAGGACATTGACCGGATAGTGGCAATGATGGCATACATACAGCTTTCTCTTATAGGGTGTCCGGGATACATCATCATTGGGAATAGTTTAACAAATCCGCCGACAGGACACGTACTGTTTCCGCAAGACATGGAGGGTTTGGAAGTATGGGTAACCCCAATGTTTTTAACAGACATATGGACTATGAGACGCCAGAGGGTTTTGTTGGAACAATTATGTGGAACCGTAACCACGGAAAAAACAGTGGAAAAAGAGCACTTTTATATGTTTTTCTATTTTGGCGAAAAGGAGGGCAACATGGAAACGAAAGGATTTAATGAAAATAGTATTTCGGAACAAAACAAAGAAGCTCTGCAGTCTGAAACATGGCAGGAGGCAAGGAAAGTAATGAAAACAGAGATTCAGCATTTCACAGAGGCGCCGGAGATTCAGCATTTTGCAACGGTGAAAGTAAGCAAAAATGATAATGTCTATGGAGTTGTATGGGGGAATGTGGTTAGGGAATATCTCAAAACGGCATATTCCGGGGAAAATGCACAGGCGGATGTCATATCAGATGGCATTACATATAAGGTCTTGAAGCGTGACGAGGTGACCGCTTTCTATGATGCGGATGGAAACACACTCTTTGATGTGGAGAATAGGCGGCTTGAAAAAGAATATGGGTATGTCATGAAGGAAAGTAAAATGAATGCCGGTTCAGAGGAGAAAAATGACAATGCAGCTGAAGCTGAGGAGAAGAGCGCAGATTGGGAAAAGGAAGAGACTGGTAAGGAAACTGACGGAACTCAGGAAGAAAAGCTGGAAGAGAAATCCGAAAGTGATGTACCGACCGACGATATAGAAGTTCCTGATCCAGCATCCGTAAAGCAAATGGCTAAGGAAAAACTGGAAAAAGAAATGAAAGCGGCTAAGGATAAGACCTTTGCGGAGCCTGTCATTGGATATTTGCTGAAACGCTGCGAGGAGGATTTGGGGCTTGCCCAGGATGTGGTGCAGGAGCATAAGACATGGCAAAAATGCTTTGATTATATTTACAGTCAGGCAAGAAAGCAATCGAAAGGAAATTGTGCTGCTGTACGTGATGATGTGGTTTATGAATGGGCAGAGGATTACTACCACAAGGATGATAAGGTAGAAGAGGAAAAGAAAGCCAGAGAAGCAGCAGAACGAAAGAAAAAGCGAGAAGAAATAGCTAAAAATGCAAAATCCAAATTCAGTAAGGCAGAAATGCCGAAACCCAAGGAAGAGCCAAGACCTAAAACGAACAGTAAGGATATGGATGGACAGCTTGATATGTTTTCCATGATGGGTATGTAGGGGGTGCGGCCATGGAGAAAAGAAAACTGTCTGCCATTCCGAGAGCAAAAGCAACTTCGGATATGTTGGAAATTGCTAGTAGGCTTGGAGGAATGAACCATATTGTTACAGCAGAATTGATTGAAGATGGAAAAATACTGCTCCTGTATTTCTATGAGATTGAGGCACTCAGAAAAGGGAAAACAGAAGCAGCATTTAGGACATTTCTGTCAGATGATGATTATATCACACAAGATTTAAAAACGCAAAAGGTACGGTGGAAAACAGCGTCGTTTTGTATGATGGATAATTTTTCATTGCGGGATAGTCATTGGAATGAAAAGAAAAATAAATGGGATTACACGGAACTTGTATTCATACGAACTAATGAAGAACAAAGAATTATATCTGATTTCTTTGAAAGTTATGATACAAAATCAGGAAGACTGCCTCCGTGGAATCGTGTGTATGCTTTCCAAGAAGCAGTAAAAGCAAGAAAGCTGGCTGAACGGCATAGGAAGGAAATCGATGCTATAGATATGGCAATGGAACCAATTAAGGACGTACCGAAAGAATTCTATGACTGGGTATGGGAGGAAGGCATGAGGTTCAGCCGGTATTTCATATACAAGGATTCTGGAAAGGGAAAAGCGGAGTGTGAATGCACCTATTGCAAAAAAACAGGGGTGGTGGATAGAAAGGTTGTTCGCTTGAGAAACAACGAAAAAAGCGAGTGCCCGTTCTGCGGCAGTCCTGTCACAATTAAGGCAAGGGGGCGGTTGGCATATCAGAATAGAGATGAAAGATGGTTTGCTTATATTGATCCAACCGAAGATGGATTTGTATTCAGATATTTTCACGCCGTCAGAAATTTGCGAAATGACAAGTATATTTCTGGCTCCATAAATAAAATACTGATTGAAGAATATATCGGCGAATTCAGTCGGGCAATATATTCTTTTCCCCAAGGAAAACCTACATATACCTCGTATGAGTGGGGGGTATACAAACAAAGAGGGGAAAGCCGATGGTGTCCGGATCAAGGGAAGTGGAATTGCATGGAGTGCGTTCTCTACCCTGGCAACTTACCACATGCATGGGAACACACGCCAATGAAATACTCCGGATTGGAATATCTTTCAACCAATGCGCCAACATCTGCCTGCAGATATGAGGATGCCATTAAGGGATATATGAAATATCCAAAGCTGGAATGGATTTGCAAAATGGGATTGAATAATCTGGCTGTACATTTAATCAATCATGAGTGCAGAGGACATGCTGGCGGAGTAGGAAAAGTGAATCTAAATGCGGATACTATTTATCGTATTCTTGGTTTGAATAAGGTTAATACCAAAATTTTGCAGAAAATAGATGGGGGTACATATCATCTTCGGTTATTGCAAGTTGCTGAAAGTATTGGCTTGCAGTTTAAGCCAGAACAATTGAGAGAGTATTATAACACTTTTGAGTGCAACACAGATTTGTTAAAAGAGTCTGGTCGAAAAGCATCCCTTCACAAAATAGTGAAATATATAGCCAAAGAAAGTGAAGGGTATCCAATGGGAGAATGTAGCTGTTGTATGAGTGCATATAGCAGATACCATGAGCGGGAAGATCCAAGAATTGAACGGCAGAAAAATATGGCAAGGGACTGGTTAGAATACCTCGGATGGTGCAAAGCGCTCAAATATGACACAGATAATATGTTTATCTATATGCCAAAAAATTTCAAGACTGTTCATGATAGGACAGCGGCAGAATATCAAGCTTTACAGGATAAAAAAGCAGCTGCAGAGAAACGAAGAAGAGAAGCAGCGGCCAGAAGGGCTATGAAGGAAACGCAAAAGGCTTTAGCAGAAATTTTAGAGCAAAATGATGGGACAGATGCCTTTGCGATAAAAGGAAAAGGGCTCATATTGATTGTGCCAAAGACCGGAGACGAGATACGGGCAGAGGGAGCTGCATTACATCATTGTGTCGGAGGGTATGTAGAGAGAGTTGCCAAAGGGGAAACAAGCATTTTCTTTGTTAGAAAAGCAGACAGCCCGGATGAACCATATTTCACATTGGAGTGGAAAAACAATGATATTGTTCAATGCCGGGGGCTTCATAACTGTGATATGCCACCGGAGGTAAAGGCATTTACACAAGCCTTTAAAAAGAAAATGTTGGATAGCATCAAAAAAGATAAAAAGAAAATGCGGAGGTGCGGTTAATGGCAGATAAGACAAGGCACAAAATAAAAAATTTGCTCCAGAAGCTGAATGACAAAGACAGAAATAAACTTTGTTGCCTTTTGATTAAGGCGGGATATGCAGCAAGAATAGGTAAGGAACGTTCAGGTGGTAGAGGACAGACGATGTATTTCGTGGAATTTTGGGAGGAGGAGATTGAGGATGAAAATAGGTGAAATCGTAGAAATTCTGATCAGGGAAAAGGATAGATATACATTTAGGGATTTCAGACGTGAGGCAATAGAGGAGACATGCAATCTTCTTGACAGGTTACCAGCACAGGAGGAGGCAACTACATATGAACCGCTCAAAAATTGAATGGTGTGATCACACATGGAATCCCATCACTGGATGTCGGCATGAATGTCCGTATTGCTATGCAAGAACCATGACTGCCAGATTTGCCGGAGATGTGAGATTGAATAAAATGGCTAAGGCGGATTATCAGTTGGTAAATGCAGAGGACGGATCAGCGGCGGTCTACTATCTGGAAAAGCCTATGCTTAATGAAACAGGGAAATCGTTGGTATATCCGTTTGGATTTGAGCCTACATATCACAGATACCGTATGGATACCCTTGACAAGCTGAAAATGGGAAACAACATTTTCGTGGGGGCAATGGCAGATGTTTTCGGATCGTGGGTGCCAGAGAAATGGATTCTGGATATTTTCAACGTATGTGCGAAGCGGCCGCAGCACAATTATATGTTCCTCACAAAGAATCCGGAAAGATATCTGGAATTATATTCGGCAGGAAGGCTTCCAGAAACAGATAATCTGTTTTACGGGGCGACCGTAACACGAGGTGTACAGTTGGAAAGAGCTACCAAAGTATTTACGGATTTGCCGGATAGGTTTCATACATTTTTCAGCATAGAACCCATCCTTGAGGACATAGTTGCAAAAGAAATTTGGCAGGAGGCGGTTCTTCAAACGGACTGGATAATCGTAGGAGCACAGACAGGCCGGAGTAAAGATAAAGTGGTACCGGAGTTGAATTGGATAGAGAAAATTGTGGAAAGTGCGGATGCGGCATATGGTGTGCCGGTATTTATGAAAAACAGCCTTATTCCAATCATGGGGGAGCCGAATATGCGAAGAGATTTTCCGAAGCAGCTCCAACACTCCGAGATAAGCCCTAAGATGAAAAAGAAGTTGTATGATACATGCGCCGAGTGTAAGGCTCACTTGAAAAAAAGCGATATGATTACCCTGCTTGCCAGGTCTAAACGTGGGGAACAGCCAAAGCAGTTCGGCTTCATGTGCAAAGATTGTTTCAAACAATTCTGCAAAAACTTAGGTTTGGATATACCAGAACTTGCGGAGCTGGCAGAAAGCATTACGATTGGTCCGGGTGATGATGATGGCTAAGTGGAACAGGAACAGAGAAGGCTATGCGGATAGTACAGCTGGCATAGCTATACAGAAAGTATCAAGAGAAGAAAGGAAGATTGCTATGAGAAAGAAAAGAAGCTGCAGACGGACAACGGATGAAAGTATTATCCATGAAAAAGCTGTGAAAATGCGGAAAATGACGGATGAACAACTGGTGCATTATGTTGAGGACAGGGTGGAAAAGGCAGGAGTGAGGGCTTTAATCGGGGTAAGGAGCAAAAGAAGGAAGCTCCGCAGCTTAATGCAGTGGATTTTGTCGAGGAAATCGGGCGGATAAAAGGTATCGGTACAGCAACAATGTCCAAGATAAGAGAATTGCTTGACAAGAGATTGGAGGGGGATGCAGATGCCTGATCCAAGGCGGCAAATTATCGGGAGACGAAATAAGGCCTCCGGGGATGCCTTTGAGCGTTGGCTGACAAATGCCTGCGAATTTTATCTGAAAGAGGGATGGGCTCACATAGAGAAGACACCGGAACCATTCCATATCACAGGCAAAGACACAAATGGAGTGGTTCGGGGATATTACGAGAAAAAAGGACAGCCGGACTACAAAGGAATCCTCTGTGACGGAACTGGGATTATGTTTGAGGCAAAACATACGGACTCTGACAGGATAAACCAAAATGTAATTACGGACACCCAATGGAAAAGCCTTGACGTATATGAGAAGTTTGGAGCCCATTGCTATGTGATGGTGTCTATAGGATTGATAAAGTTTTATAGAGTTCCCTGGGATGTTTGGAAAAAAATGAAAGAACTGTTCGGTCATAAGTTTATGACAGAGCAGGAACTGGAGCCATATAAATTACAGGAAAAACAATGTACCATACTCATTTTGGAAGGAGTGGAATTGAAGGATGAAAATACAGAAAACAGAGCTTGCGGCAAAGCTGAACAAAATTAAGGGAGTGGTTCCCAAGAAAACCACAATGCCAGTCTTACAGGGTGTTTTAGTTAAGGAAGGGTATTTAATCGCTAACAATATGGAAATGACCGTTAAGGCGAAGTTAGAGGGCATAGAGGACGAATGTTTTATCATACCAGAGAGGGCATTTGACCTTATCAGCAATCTTCCGGATGGGGAAGTTGATATTTCTGTTACGGCAAAAAATACCATTGCTATTAAAGCGGACAAAGTCAAGAATAAGTACCAGACAATGGATCCGGAGCAGTTTCCAGACACAGCAATGCAGAAGACTGAAAATCAGTGGACAATCAAAGCTAACATACTTTTGGAATCCATGAAACGTGTGTCTTATGCAGTGTCAGCACAGGGGAACAATCCAGTAATGTCTTCTATGTGTCTGCAGGCGGCAGATGGGAAGCTGAACTTTGTCGGATTGGACGGTCATGTTCTGGCATGGGATACAGTGGATTATGATGGGGATTTTGAGCTTCTGATACCCAAAAACACAGTGGATAAGTTAAAAACGCTTGGGCTGGTCGGGGATGTTCGGATAATGCATAACAAGACGGGGGCGGTGTTTATCACAGAAGATTTTGAGGTTTATACCCGGTTGGTCGAAGGGGAGTATTACAAGTATCAGACCATGTTCAAGAAGCTGCCGATACATACTGTCGTGTCAAGGGAGGAACTGTTGGATGCCATGACAAGGGCAAAGATGTGTACTGAGGAAAGGTGTCCAGTTAGATTTGAAATACAGGATGATCAGTTGAATTTGAGTATTAAGGACAAAACTACCGATTACCATGAAACAGTGGATTTGCAGGAAAAACTTTCAGAGACTCTTACAATCGGATTTGATGCAAGATTGGTACTGGAAACATTAAAGGCTTTTGACTGTGACAATGTCGATATCTCCCTTGACGGCTCCAAAATGCCTATGGTTGTTGAAGCTGAAGATAGCGATTTTAAGACAATCGTTCTTCCTGTAGCAATAAATTAAGCACCATGTAACAGTACCGGATTTTGGTCTTACAGGGAAAATATATCACGAAATAAAGCAGGGCGGTGGGTGCTGCCGCCCGGAAAGGAGCAGTTATGATAACTATAATTTTAATTGTTATTGCAGTGATTTTGTTTTTAGGAGTAATGGGAGATAATGATAAATTAAATAAACGGACCTATTGCTTTGGCTTCATTGCCTGCGTGGTGGCGGTTGCAGCTATAGAGGTCGCAGATAAATTGATATGAAAGCTATAGCAAAGTACCCAGGGAGCAAATGGTCGCTTTCGGCTCGAATCATAAACCTTTTTCCAGAACACCACAGTTACCTTGAGCCGTTCTTTGGAAGTGGCGCCATATTATTTAATAAGCCGAGGTCGAACATAGAAACTGTAAATGATTTGGATGGAAATGTTGTAAATTTGTTTGAATGTATCAGAACAGACCCAGAAAGATTAGCCAGGAATATTTACATGACACCATACTCCAGAGAAGTATATGAAAAAGCCTATCAAGCTATTCCAGAGGATAAGTTTGAAGCGGCTTTATATTTCTATATTCGCTTGAATATGGGGCATGGTTTTCGGACAACAGGCGAAAAGGTCGGGTGGAAAAATGATGTGCAGGGCAGGGAACGTTCCTATGCATCACAGAACTGGTGTAATCTTCCGGAAAAGATTATGCAGGCAGCGGAAAGGCTTAGAGGGGTACAGATTGACAACAGGCCGGCATTGGAACTGATACCACGCTTTAATTTTAAAAATGTATTGATATATTGTGATCCGCCATATATGTTGAGAACCCGGCATGGGAAACAGTATAGGTGCGAAATGGATGATAAAGACCATGAGGCGCTTCTGGATATTCTATTAAAGCATAAGGGATATGTAGTTATCAGCGGTTACGAAACGGAGCTTTACAATTCAATGTTGGCAGGATGGAACAAATACGAAATGATATCGTATTCTCAGACGTGTTCTAAAAAGAGAGAAATTCTTTGGATGAATTATGAGCCGTCAGGGAAACAGATGACATTTGAGGATTTAGGAGGGCTTAGATGAAAGTATTTTACACATTGTTAGGATATATTGTTTGGAATAGAGTAATGGAAATTGTGAAACACATCCAGAGTTTGAGTGACGAAGAATTTAATAGGATGGTGCAAAATGTAGGACCAGAGAAAAAGAAACTGGCAATGATGATCAGATATATTGGGAGGTTAGGATAATGGGCGGTTGGAAAAAAGTTTGCAGATGTAAGGAATGCGAGAAAATATACCCCAATGAGGTTCCTCTCATTTGCAGAAAATGTGGAACGAAAATAGGAAAAACAACACCGACCATTCTTCAAATGCTTGGAAATGGAGAGGTTACACTTACCAAAAAGTGTGAGAAAGTAATTGCCAAACGAGGTTTTTTCGGCTGGAAAGTGAAAGCGAAGGTGGAGAATGAAAAAGAAGATATGTCCTAAATGCGGCAGGAGCTTTGAAAGGCTTATGGCATTATCGAGAACGGATAACAAAACCATGATCTGTGATGAATGCGGTACCATGGAGGCTATGGACAGTCTGCCACATAGGATCCTAACACCACAGGAGCGTACAAAGATTGCGGTAGCAGCGACAGGGAATAAGTGGGCGATGGAAAATTTCAATGCCACAAATAGCTAGGAGGTTTGTATGGATGCTGAGGAAACAAAGAGGCAAAAGGCAAGGCAGCTTAGGTATAAAAAGCCAATAGCAAAGAACTTAAATTTAATGACTATTCGAGAGGAATTGTGGGATATCCAAGAGGAATGTGAAGATGTTCATTGGTATGCTGATACAGACGAAGAGACTTTGATAAATGCGCTGGATGGAAACGAAGATGAAGCATACGAATTTAGAATGATGTTCGGAGACCTGTGTGCTGAATGCGAAAGAATGCTTGAAGACTTAAACGAAGAATGGATTCCTGATTGCTTCGACCAGTTTTTTGTGACAATAGGAGCTGGTGAGGATTTTGGAGGGCTTTTGGGATATGATTCCTATGAACAGGATTATTTCGGTTTATCCTGTACTGATGCCTACGCAGAGGATGAAAGCAAAAAAATTCTCAAACGATTGACAAAAGATGATTTGATAGCGGCGGCCAGACAGTGCTTTAAGGTTTACCAATCATTTATAGCATTAAGGCACAGGTATGATTGCCTAAAAGCTGCTATTGATATCCTGCGAGATCAGAATACTGGTTATCTGCAGATGGTTAAGCAGATAGAAGAAGCATATGAAAGAGCTGAAAAAGAATCACTCGGATTTCGTTTTGACTTTGGTGAAGGGGTAAGGGAGTTGGATAGGATTTTAGGAAACATGCCACAAGAAGCATGGATACAATGAGGAAATATCGAGATGAAAGGGCAGCTGAGATTTGATGAATTCATGAATATATCAGAGGAAAAACCACAGCAGGAAATCAACGGGTGCGTTGAGCAGAGAACTCCAATGGTTGATCCGTGTTATTACTGTTTGTGCAATTCTTGTATAAATAATGCAGAGAGCACAACTGTTAACCCGAATGAAGTTCCGTATGATTGGAAACCTTGCTTTTGCTGTGAAGACTGTCGGAAATTTGATGGCGATACTGCAAAAAGGAATATGGAAAGAGAGCAATGCGCCAGATATGAAATTGATAATTTTCATGTAGAACAAAGGCGGAAGAGACTTAGAGTTTTGAGGTGAGAAAAGGATATGAATGGACAAATTAGCATATTTGATATTCTTCCGCAAAAACAAATAAATGAGAAAAATGAATGTTTGGGAGAACCGTGCATGTATTGTGAAGTGGAATGGTGCTCATTGGCTTGTTTTATCAGGAGGGGTTATATATGGGACAGTATGCATGGTTTTGCAATAGACGAAAGTGGGAAAAGATTGCGAAAGTCTATTGAAAACAGAGAATGCAGAATAGATTAGCGATTTAAAAATTGTATAACATCCCCATAGAAATCCTGAAAAATATCATTAGAGGATTTTTTGGGGGATTGTGGAAAGGAAAGGGAAATATGGAGAGATTGACAAATAGTGGAACAAAAGAAGCAAAGCCCGATGTGACAATTAGGGAAGTAATTAACAAACTGGCAGAATATGAAGATTTAGAGGAAAAAGGGAAACTGCCGAAACTGCCTTGTGCGGTGGGGGATACGGTGTATGAAATATGTGAAGGATTTATTGAACCTTGCACAGTGGAAGTGATTTTTTTGGCAGATTATAAAGATAAAGACGGAAATCCCTCATACATGATGGAAATTCATTATGATAGAAAGGATTGCCCATGGGTTTCAACGGAGGTTTATTTTACAGATATCGGCAAAACCGTTTTTCTCACCAAATCAGCAGCCGAAGCCGCATTGAAAGAAATGAGCGAATGACGGGGAAAGGGCAAGAATGAAATTTAACAAAGAAAGGTTTTTGAAAAATGCTCCATCAGGAATAAAACGCCAATTAAAAGAATGTCTTGATACACTTGATGGCTTAGAAGTTGTTTTTGATGGAAGATTCGGGAGAGATGGATATATAACGCAGTATTTTGATAATGGACAGCAATATTGTTTATATCCAGTGTATAAAAACTGGTGTATTTAGTGGCGTGTAAGTAGATGGAGGGAAGAAAAGAAAATGAAAGCAATTCGTAAATTTGCCTATTTCGTTGGATATACATTTTATCATGAAGAGAGATTCAGTGAATGGCGTTGTCCAAATAAGAAATGTGGCATGAGTGTATCAGAGGATTATACTTGCTGTCCGTATTGCGGTCAGAAAATTAAATTTAAGGAACCTCAAAAGGTAAAAGTGATTGTAATTGGTATTAGAGTGATGAAGGAATAGTCAAGGATGACCTTACACAGAGAGGAGGGCAAGATGGGAGACATAATCAAGAAAGACACTGCCATCAACGAAGCAGAAGCCATATTGAAGGCGCATGGATTTCCGCGCAAATACGGATGGGAATTGGTTATCGGCCTTATGCTGCAACAGTGTGATTATCTTGAAGTACATGGATATGGAGGCGATGCGCATTTTGTTAAAGCATTCAATGGCTGACATGGCAAAAGCCAGACCGTAATAGAATTATAGCTTGAAATGGTCTGCCGAATGGAGGGAAGGGAGCAGGAGGATATTTATGGGAATACGCGAAATAACCTTTAGAGGGAAAAGAAAGTCAGACGGGCAATGGGTTGAGGGAGATTTGAGCCGTTGCGTTGTGGTCGGAGAAACTCATATATGCAGGGTTGAGGACAATCTTTCGACTACTGCGCACAGGGTAGCCCCCGAAACCGTCTGCCAGTATACAGGCTTGGATGATAAGAACGGAAGGAAGATTTTTGAGGGGGATATTTTATCATTTTCTGCATACGGCGAGAATTACAAAGGAGATATAAGGCTCATCAAAGGAAACTTTACAATTTGGTGTGGAAAATGCGCCCCGTTTTTAGATGATGCACTTGAAAAACATTCTGCGATTGTTATCGGCAACATTTTCGACAATCCAGAATTACCGGAAGGAGGCGGCACAAAATGACGGAGAATGAAGCGGCCGGAATAATCAAGAAAAATTTCCCAAAGACCTGCAAAGTGGTTGATGGGAGATACCAGGGCGGTTTTGATGATGTTGACTGTGATTTTGGCAGGGCGTTATTGTTAGCCATGTCATCCCTTGAAGAAGTGGGGAAGTACCGGGCAATCGGCACAGCCGAGGAATGCCGGTTGTATAAGGGGATTTCAGAAAAGGATTTTTCAACAGCTTGCCTTGATATGAAAATTATTGATGAATTACGGGAATACAAAAATATAGGCACAGCCGGGGAATGCCGGGAAGCAAGGGAGAAACAGGAACCAATGAAACCAAGGGAAGTGCTGCTGTCATATGGCAAAGGCTGTGAATGCGGGAATTGCGGGAATGAACTGCCTATAAATCCTTTCACTGGAATATACTGCCATTGGTGCGGCCAGAAATTGGATTGGAGCACTGCGGAGCAGCAGCAGGCGTAAAATCAGAAGGTGGGGTGTGGAATGTTAAAACCATCACAATTATATAAAGATGAATTAGAAAAAGAAAACATAAAAGAAATGAGGGTGCATCCCCAGTCTATATATAATGCGATATACCAGTATAAAAAGAAGTACGGGGACAGTGAACCATAATGAAAGGGAATGGATTTCATGGGGCAACAGCAAAAATATATGACAGATGTGATATTAATCCGCCTGAAAAGTTAAGCCCCGGCGGGGAACTGCCGGGGACATGCAAAGCATGGCGGGCTTTACATGCAGGTCACATATTAACATATGTTAAATGAAATGTAAAGAGCAGATTGAAAAATGACATGTCAGAAAGTGAAGCGAGGTGAATTGTGATGGATAAACAACATCAATTATGGTTTTTCTTCCAATTTCTTCAGGAGGTAGAAAAGGAACTGTCCAAGGAAGATGAAAAGCAGGTAATGATTGAAAAAGCTATCAATTTGAAGCTGATGTGTGATTACGTTGTCAGCTGCTCCTATGGTGATATTGTTCTGATTATCTGTATGCTGCATGATTATGTGAAAATGCTGGATGAGGTAAGAAGTGACATTCAATGGGAGGTTTATTATCGAGAAAAATTTATGAAAATGGCAGATAGGCTGTCAGAACAGATTGAATACGATTATGATGCGGCATTGGAAAAATGCAGAAAGAAATTAGGGCAAAAAGAAAGCTCTAGTGATGTTGGTGAGGAGGCTATGGCTCTGGCGATTAAGCGAGGTGGGGGAAAGAAAAAGGAAGGAGGATGATTAAGAATGAGCAATAGAGCAGAGATTACAGCACTGCTATCTTTGTCTACTCAAAAATACATAAATCCGCATAATGATCCTAGAATTTATTGGGCAAGAGAGGTAACGTTTGATTACGCTACAAGCAATGCGGTTCGTGTAGATTACATGAAATTTAACCCAGTAAATAATACTGTTTCCGGCATTGAAAAAGGAGATTTTTACTGTTATGAAGTGAAGTCTTCCGTAGAGGATTTTCACTCAAGGAACGGTCATAATTTCCTTGGAGATTATAATTACTATGTCATGCCGGAGGAAGTGTATGAAAAAGTAAAGAATGAGATTCCTTATCATGTGGGCGTATTTGTGCCAGACAGTATGCATTATCGGGGCGAATGGTACAATTTAAAATCTGTAAAAAAAGCAAAAAGAAAAAATAGAGAAAGACCAGTATCGGAAATGCTTCTGATGATGTTTAGATCAGCGAATAGAGAGGTGGTACAGAAATGCTAATATTACCAATCAAGGGAAAGTGGTTTAACATGATTGCTTCTGGAGAGAAGGAGGAAGAATACCGGGAGATAAAACCATATTGGACCAGCAGATTTATTAAAGCACTTGGATTTCCAAAAAGCGAAACAGAAAATGTGCATAAGCTACTTGCCAGAAGGGGGAAGACAAAAGATATTGAGGTAATATTTCGTAATGGATATTCAAAGGATAGTCCAACATTGCTTGCAAAGGTAAGGTTGTCTATTGGATATGGAAATCCAGAATGGGGAGCGGAACCTTGCAAAAATTATTATCGGTTACATATCAAGGAGGTGCGGAATGGAGATTGATGATTTGATTTGTGAACTTTTGGATGAACCTGTGGGGCAAGAGGATAACAATGTTGTGTTTACGAGCAGAAGTGTAGAGTTGATCCATGAAATTGCAGAAAAGTGTAACACAATACCAATTGTAGAAAAGACGAAGGAGCAGGCTGAGGATTACGCAAAGGAGCTGTCTGCAGAGCAAGTATATTTGGATATGCTGGTTAAGATTGTGGAGGCTCCAACAGCAATCCATATGAAAATGTCGGCAAAGATGCTGATACCGATTATCAGCAGGAAATTGAAAGAAAGGGGGATATGATGGGACTTGGAAACAATGAACAGCAGATAATAAAAGCTATTGCGGAAAACGATATTCGAGCTGCCAGACAGTGGGCGGTACTTGCTCTTGATGCGGATAAGACACAAAAAAATAAGTGGTTCGTGAATAAGTACAAATCAATACTGACTTCTGAAGGCGCAAATATGATTGAACTCCCTGGAAACTTAAAAGATATAATGCTCTGCGAAGATGTGTCGGTTTCGTTTAAGGAGAACAGGTATTATTTGACGGAGAATGAACAGCGGATATCCGAGGAAATATTCAAAATGGCGAAGGTTAGTGGAAAACTCATGGAAATGCAGATTCCATATAAGAATGCCACCCTACTGTATGGACCACCTGGGACTGGAAAGACAATGTTCGGAAGGTATGTGGCATACAAAATGAAATTGCCATTCTGTTACTTGAATTTTTCCAGAGTGATAGACAGCTACATGGGTGCTACATCGAGAAACATATCACAGGCATTTACATACGCTTCTGCAAATCCTTGTGTATTCATGCTTGATGAGGTAGATACAATAAGTTCTAATCGAGCAGGAGCAGGTAGAGGTGGACCGGATAAGGAGATAGCCAGAGTAACGATAACCCTTATGCAAGAATTTGATAAATTGGCGAATGATGTGGTGGTAATAGCTGCTACAAACAGGCTCGACATGCTGGATGATGCTTTTGTAAGCAGGTGCTCTTTGAGGTATGAAATGGCTCCGTTTACAGAAGATGAAAGCAGAGCAATGGTATATAAGTTTCTGAATGATGTTAGCATGGAATTTTCTGAATATGAAGTGGATTCCATTATTCGGAACGGAAAGGATCAGCGAGCAATAATGAATAAACTTATTATTGCAATAGCGGAAAGGATTGAGGTGGAAGAAGCCACATGATTTGTTTAAACTGCGGAAGAAAACTGAAA
>Ga0137307_101571_pt1 | contig 19411 bp, 15 predicted proteins | sample NAcewD2O_March_2_FD_97180 | JGI IMG/M metagenome (GOLD analysis project Ga0137307, IMG submission 97180) | Mouse cecal microbial communities from Vienna, Austria - N-Acetylglucosamine amended D2O_March | ecosystem: Host-associated > Mammals > Digestive system > Large intestine > Cecum | place... | reverse complement strand
GCAAAGATTTTACCGTATCCACCGTAAGGATATCATTCATATCCGCGCTGGCATATGCATCCTCCCTGGCGTCCTCTAACTGTTCTTCCCCATCCTTTATCTGATCTTCCCCATCTTTTAACTGCTCAAGGGCATCTTTCAGTTGTTCCAAACCGTCGTCAATCTGTTCCTGCCCGGATTCAATCTGCTTCTCCCCCGCCTCCAACTGGTTCTCTGCCAAATCCATCTGAAATTCACCCAAATCAATTTTTGACTGGGCATTTGCCAATTCGGTGGCCGCCTTCAGATTCCCTTTATACAGTTCCTTCAAGCCGGCATTTACTTTTTCCAGGTTTTCTTCTATCATCCCCAGCGGTTTTCTAATTTCTTCTTTTATTTCGTCAAAATTGAAATGGAAACCGGAAATATTGATGCCTGCCTGCTGAAGCTGGTCTTCGATTTCCGCCTTGATGGCTTCTATCTGCTCTTTCTGTAACTGCAGCTCCGCTTTTTTCATCAACAAATCGTTTTTCTTTGCTTCCAGCTCCGCTTTCCCTGCTTCCCGCCCGCCTTTTTCGCCTTCCAGCGCCGATATGCGCTCTTGCAGGCTATTTATTAAGCCATCCACCGTTTCGCCATTAGGGTATTCGTTCAATACGCCTTTAACTTCATCTACGGTTCCTGAAGCAGGGGCATTATAATCCAAAGAAGCCTGTACATATTCCACTGTCTGGTCAGAATATTGCCCAGCATATTCAATCGTCGCCTGGAATACTCTTATCTGCTCATCCAGCCCGGCAATTTCACCGTCTATCTGCGCCATTTCTGCGTCTGTCTGGGCAATTTCAGCGTCCACCTGCGCAATTTCTTCATCGATTTTGGTCAGGCTGTCCGCTCCGCCGGAATCCCCCATCGCATCCTCCAGTTTTTTCTGCAGTTCATCCAGCAACGTTAACTGGGAGGTGATATTGATTTTTGCCGCTTCCAAATCCGCCTTTGCCGTCAATAATTCCGCTTCCGCCTCGGCAAGTTTATTTACCGCTTCTTCCTTTTTGTCAGCCAGCTCGCGTTTCCCCTCTTCCAGCTCGCGTTTCCCCTCTTCCAAATCCGCCTTATTTTCTTCGATTTCCCTCTTGGAATCGTCCAGTTCCTTCTGGGCATCCAGCAAATCGGACCTGCCGTCCTCAATTTCTTTCTTCCCGTCTTCCAGTTCCTTTTTTGCATCTGCCAATTCCTGTTCTTTCTCTTCCAGCTCGCTGTCGATATACCCGAACACTTGCCGGTTAATGGCATCTATCTTGTCCTGGCGGATAATCACATTTACGCTCTCTTCCAAAAGCCCCGTCGCGTTTGCCGAAGCAACCCCTTCGATACTCTCCAGTTCCGGCACAATCTCATTTTTTGCCAGCTCACTGACTTCCGCATTGGTGGCGCCTTCCTTGCCCACTGCGGCCACCATAACCGGCATCATATCCGGATTCAGCTTCATAATAATCGGATTTCCTACCGAATCATCCCAATAGCTCTTTATCTGATCCAGGTTTTCCCGGATTTCCAAAGATACCGAATTCATATCCGCATTTTGGGCAAACTCCAAAATTACCATAGAATAATTCTCGCTGGAAACCGAACTGATACTTTCAATATTGCTGACTGTAGCCATCGAAGATTCCACCGGCTTTGTCACTACCATTTCCACGGTTTCCGGGCTTGCGCCCACATATGTAGTCATTACTATCACGTATGGCAAACTGATATTGGGCAGCAAATCCGTCGTCATCTTTGTAAACGATACAACCCCCAGCACAATTGCCATAACCACCCCGACCAATACGGTATACGGTTTCTTCACGCTAAACTTTGAAATCATAAAAACAACCTGGCCTTTCTACTCATTTTTATTATAACTTTATCCATCCGCATTTATGGAATTCTCTTTTCATCCGTCCGACCAGTCAGTCGGCACCGTTTCCATTATATTCACCTTCCTCCCACAAGTCAATAAAGCATGTCCCAAAAATTTATAAAATAAAAATAATCTATCCATGCAAAATGTCTTGACTTTTCCCTCATATATCTTTACAATGAACATTGTTCAGTTTGAAGGAGGTGATTTTATCAATACTGTTGTTACTTCTAAAGAAGCCATTTTGGATGTGAGCAGGCAATTGATGCAAAAGCAGGGATGGAAGGCAATCAACATCCGCAGTGTCGCTTCCGCCTGCGGCGTTTCCGTCGGCTCCATCTACAATTATTTTGATTCCAAATCGGATTTGACGGCTGCCGTGGTAGAAAGCATATGGCTCGATATTTTCCATTTTCCAAAACAAGAGCATTGTTTCAAAAACATGGGCTTTCCCGACTGCGTCCAGTGGATTTTTGACAGCATGAAACAAGGGGCGGAGAAATACCCCGGGTTTTTTACTTTACATTCTATGGGATTTTTTGAAGAAGATAAAGAAAAAGGCCGACAATACATGAACCGGGCATGGGAGCATATGCAACATGCGCTTTATGCTGTTTTACAAAACGATGGGAAGATACGCCCGGATGCCTTTGATGAAATACTGACACCGGAGAAATTTGCAGATATGGTATTTTCACTAATAATTTCAGCTTTCATACGCCAAAATTATGACAGCAGCGCTGTTCTTGAAATGGTTAAACGAATGGTATATCCCTAAAAAGGAGGAAAAACATGCAGGCAATTGTAGAAACTTTATTTGATGCAGCGTATTTAATCACGGTAATTACCCTTGGTATCCGGATGGTTACAAAAAGCCACGGAAGCAGGCAATACCGTCTGTTCGGCATTATGGCTATCGTATTGGGGGTTGGAGACGCATTCCATTTAATCCCCCGTGCGATTGCATTATGCACTACCGGGCTGGAAAACTTTACTTATGCACTTGGAATCGGGAAATTGATTACGTCCGTCACCATGACTATTTTTTATATCCTATTATACTATGTATGGAGAATCCGCTATCAAATCAGCAATCAAAAAATCATAACGGTACTTGTATACCTGTTAGCATCCTTGCGCATCCTTTTATGCCTTTTCCCGCAAAACGGATGGGTAAGCGCCACACCCCCGTTAAGCTGGGGTATTTACCGGAATATTCCATTTGTCTTACTAGGCCTGCTCATCATCATTCTTTTCTATCGGCAGGCAAAAGTGCAGAAAGACAGCGCGTTCCGCTGGATGTGGCTGACCATCGTTTTGAGCTTTGGATTCTATATACCGGTCGTACTTTGGGCAGACTCCATCCCACTTATCGGCATGTTGATGATTCCCAAAACATGCTCCTATGTATGGACTGTTTTCATCGGTTACCGGGCAATGGCACATAACTCCCTACCCTCTTTTAATCGCCCGTTTTAGCTTGCCTTTTATCCGCTGTAGTGCGTTATCCGCCGATTTCCCGTCCCTTCCCAGTACCTTGGCTATCTGTACATAGCTCATCCCCGTAAGGTACAAATCCAGGACTTGTTTTTCAAACGTACTCAGCTCCCTTTCTATCGTCTGTTCCAGGCTTTTCACATTTTCTTTATCTATCATCATTTCTTCCGGGCTCAGTTCCGCTTTTGAAGAAAGGAGGTTGAGCAATTGTGCTTCCTCCCCTTGTTCGCTTCCGGATGCCACATGGCCGTACAGGGAAATATAAGAGTTTAGCGGCGCATGTTTTTGCCTTCCGGAAGCCTGCACCGCCGTATACATCTGTCTGGAAATGCATAAATCGGCAAAAGTGAAAAAACTGGCATCCCGTCCGCTGTCATAGTCCCGGACTGCTTTAAAAAGCCCTATCATCCCTTCCTGAATCAAATCGTCGCTGTCTGCCCCCAGAATATACATGGACTTTGCCTTGCTTTTTACAAGGTTTTTATATTTATCCATAATATAATCCGTAATATTTTCTTCCCCGTCCCGCAAGCGCAAAATCAATTCCTCATCGCTGCATTGCGCGTATAAATCCTGCATTCCCTTCCCCCTCCCATTCTTTTGTCTATATAAGGATGTCACTGGATTACAATCGCTTCCCCACCGTATTCATATTCCCTTACCGGTTCTTCCGCCTCTGTATCCCCAGAGCCGTCCTGCATCCCCTCTGTCTGCCCTTCTGCTGCCGGTGTCTGGCTTTCCTGAGGCACAGGCTCCACAACCATTCCTTCTTGTGCCGCTTTTTGGGCGTTTTCCTCCGCCTGCTGCGCCTCCATAGCACGCTCTTCTTCGGACTTGATTTCTTCCTCTATCCACTTACCGTCCTGCAACGGCTGGTTTCCTGTTCCATTTCCGTTGGTTGCTCCCGGTTGTGGCGTTTCTCCCACCCCATTACCGCTGACACTTTCATCCACCACAATTCCTTGACCTTCCACCTGGTTGCCGCTGACCGTACTTTGAGAAGCCCCATCCTCCTCCATAATACGGATAACCTGGCTCGCCAAATGTTCTGCCAATATTTGATACCCCGCCGGATTTCCATGCACGCCGTCCGGCATATATGTGGAAATCACTTGTGCGTCATGGGTATCCAACAGATTGGAATTATATAAATCAATTACATCAATATCATATTGAGCCGCCAGTTCCTTCACCGCATTGGCAAACACTTTCTGTGGCAGAAGGTAATTCCTTTGCACCCTCAAATAATCGTGCAGCACGTTGGGCAGCGGAGTGATAAAAATAATTTTTGATTCCGGATAATCCGCTTTCAGCCCACGCATCAACTCGTCCACATCCCCGTAAAAGGTTTTCGGCTTTTTCTCCGCCAGGCTTCCCAGCTCTTTTTCCGATGCCGCAAAGCCGTCGTTTGTACCGCCCATAACAAGGATAACATCCGTATCTTTTGGTATTTCCTTATATCTGTCCACAAATGCCTGATCCCAATACCTTCCGTAAGAAGAGCCGCCTATCCCTAAATTATAGACTTCTTTCGCATGTAATATATTTTTTAAAACAGAAGGATAAGAATATTGCTGGTAATTTTCCATTTTGTCCAAATTGCTTCCTTCCGTAATACTGTCACCAAGGCAGGCAATCGTCATACCAGAAAAATCATACGTATTGTTATTGATGATAAACCGGTCTTCTCCGTTCGTCTGCTCCGTTTCCGCATAAGAAGATCGGATATTGCGCCTTGCTTCCAAAGTCATTTGGGCATCTTCGTACCGGAACGGTATTACCTTCCCGTCCACAACCGCATTACCGGATATGGTTTCATTACCATCCCCTGTTACATTACCGGATACGGTCTCTTCCTCAGGAAGCTGGATTTCCGCCGCCCCTTCCCCGTTGCCGGATACCGTTTCTTCTTCGGGAAGCTGGCTTTCTTCCGTTCCTTCCCCGTTGCCGGATACAGTTCCCTCCTCAGGAAGCTGGCTTTCTGTCGCTCCTTCTCCGTTACCAGATACAGTTCCCTCTTCGGGATGCTGGCCTTCTGTCGCCCCTTCCCCGTTGCCGGACACGGTTCCCTCTTCGGGATGCTGGCCTTCTGTCGCCCCTTCCCCGTTGCCGGACACGGTTCCCTCTTCGGGATGCTGGCTTTCTGTTGCCCTTTCTCCGTTGCCGGATACAGTCTCTACCTCAGGAAGCTGGTTTCCCGCCACCCCTTCCCCGTTGCCGGATACGGTTCCCTGTTCCGGTCCCACAACGATTTGCCCGGAAGATATTTTCCCTTCCGGCGCCGCTTGTTCCTGACTATTATCGGATACGCTGTCTGCTTGTCCTGCCGGCGGCTGCGGTAACGCCATTTCCGGGATATCAATCAGGATGGCATCCCCGTTTTGCGCTATTGCCTGTTCATTCTCGCCGATAGGAACAGCGCTTTCCATGCCCTCCCGGTTCTCATCCGCCGCAACAATATTCCCAACATTCCCCTGGTCTTCCACCACAAGGGCATCGCTTCCTGCCCCCTGCGGATTCTCTTCTTCCTGCTGCCCGTTGTTTTCCTCCGTGTTCCCCGGCTTCGTTTCTTCCGTATCTCCCTGTGCCGCTTCCTCCCCATTCCCCGGCTCTGTTTCTTCCGTACCGGATGTTTCCTCAATATTAATGACTTCTTCTATATTAATATTTTCGTCCAGAAAAGCCTGCAAGGCATCCTTGTCCCCTGCCAGTTCTTCTATTTTCATACGGACATCGTCCACTTCCGCCTGCACCTCTACATGCCTGACTTCCCATTCTTCCCTCTGAAGCTTATCCTGATGGAACTCATAAGCTTTGAAGACCAGAGCTGCTGCCAGCACAATGGACAGCACTCCAATCATAAGAAGCAATATTTTGTGCATTGTATGAGCATTTCTTTTCATAACTTACTCCCGCCTTACTTATACTCTTACTTATACTAAGACCCCTATAATTTATAAAAAAAATCCTGCTTGCAGGATTCTCCGCCTGCGGTGGGGCGCGGCAGCGACTTACTCCCCCTCCGCCGCAGTGCGATAATTTCTTTTTACCATATGGGAAATTCGGAGAACTTTCCTATATGGTAAAATATTATAAGCTTATCATAACTTATGAAATCTTATAATAGCCTGTCATAACTTATCATGTCTTATCATAGACTGGCATATCTATCATATCTCATCACAGCCTTATCCCATCCTCTGCCTTACGATTTCATAAGCCAGCACTCCGGCAGCTACCGATGCATTCAGGGAATCAATTTCCCCTTTCATCGGAATGGAAGCTATGAAGTCGCAGGATTTTTTTACCATACGCCCTACGCCTTCCCCCTCGCTGCCTATCACAAGCCCTATGGGTCCTTTTAAATCCAACTGGTACATGGGCGTACCGTCCATATCCGCACATACGAACCATAAGCCCTGTTTTTTCAATTCCTCTATGGTTTTCGTTAAATTGGTCACCTTTGCTACCGGCGTATAATTCAACGCCCCGGCAGATGCCCTTGCCACTGCTGCCGTTAACCCGGCTGCCCTGTTTTTGGGGATAATGACCCCATGTGCGCCCGAAAGGTTAGCCGTCCGGATAATCGCCCCCAGGTTGTGGGGATCTTCAATATTATCCAAAAGGATAAGGAAAGGCGGTTCCCCTTTTTCTTTGGCACGCTTAAGGATGTCCTCTACCTGGGCGTATTCATAGGCTGCCGCATAAGCAATCACACCTTGATGTTTCCCCGTTTCCGACATCTGGCTCAACCGTTCTTTCGTTACAAACCGGATAATACAGTCGTGCTTCTTCGCCTCCCTCTTTATCGTCTCTATCGGCCCGTCCTTGCATCCGTCCTGAATAAAAATCTTGTCAATGGTCTTCCCCGAACGAAATGCCTCGATTACCGCATGTCTGCCTTCAATTGTAAATTCCTCGTATCTCATCTCTTTTCTCTTCCTTTCCCATTATATAACCGTATTCTTAAAAACATCCACATTTTTCCCAAAAATTAAATGATTCTTAAGCAAATATTCATATTTCCATTTCCAAATGCCCAATCCCCAGCTTCACCAGTTCAATCGCACGCCCCATCCTTTCCTGAAGGTACAGATACCCAAGCAAAGCTTCCATCCCTGTCGCCTTCCGGTAATCGGTTACCGACGCATTCTTTGCCGTAGAGCATGTTTTCGCGTTCCTCCCTCTCCGGTAGACACTCTGCTCTTCCTCTGTCAGTTCCTCCTGTAAAGCCTCTATCATCCTCGCCTGTGTTCCCGCATTCACAAAACGGATTGCCGCCTTATGCAGTCGGTTGACGCTTTGGTTCCCTCTTTCCACAAGCACCGTACGGATAATCACATCGTAAATGCTATCCCCGATATATGCCAGCGCCAGAGGCGAATATGTCCGGACATCCACTTCTTTACAATCAAATTCTTTTTTCAATTGCCCAATCAGGCTTACGCTCTCTTCCATTTTACACCCTCTCGGGTATCCTCTAAAAGAATCCCTTTGTCCAATAATTCCTTACGGATTTCATCTGCCCTTGCAAAATTTTTCGCTTTCCGCGCTTCCTGACGTTCTGCAATCAGCGATTCAATATCCGCGTCCAACAATTCTTCCTTCTTTTCCACAATCAGCCCGCAAATATCCGATAAAGAGACGATTTTTTGCTTTAATGCTTCCAGGAACTCCTTGCTGCGGCCTTCCCCGGCATAGGTATTCGCAAACTTTACCAACTCAAATATAGCCGCAATCGCATCCGCCGTATTAAAATCATCATCCATCGCCTCATCGAACTTGGTTTCAAACCCTTTGGCTTCCTCCAAAAGCCCTTTTTCTTCTTCGCTCAATTCCCCGTCTGCCCCGTTTTCTGCCAAATAGCTTAGATTACCTACGCTGGTAACGATTCTTTCATACCCGTTTTTCGCCGCCTCCATTAGTTCCCCGCTAAAGTTCAACGGGCTTCTGTAATGGGCAGAAAGCATAAAGAACCGGAGCGCCTGCAAATCGTACTTTTCGCTGATATCCCGTACGGTAAAGAAATTCCCTGCCGATTTTGACATCTTCCTGTTGTCTATATTCAAAAATGCATTGTGCATCCAATATTTGGCAAAAGTTTTCCCATTCGCCGCTTCTGACTGGGCAATCTCGTTTTCATGATGAGGGAATACCAAATCCTCCCCTCCTGCGTGAATATCGATTTCTTCCCCAAGGTATTTTTTGCTCATTACCGAACATTCAATATGCCAGCCGGGACGCCCGCAGCACCAAGGGGATTCCCAATAAGGCTCCCCCTCTTTCTTCGGCTTCCAAAGCACAAAATCAAGCCCATCTTCTTTCTGCTCCGCCCCGGACACTAACAAGGAGCGGTTCCCTCCCTGCAAATCATCCAGATTCTTATGGGAAAGTTTCCCGTATTCCTTAAAATTGCGGGTTCTGAAATAAACGGTTCCATCTTCCGCTTTATAGGCATAGCCCTTTTCCATCAAGGTTTCAATCATATCCAGCATTCCGCCGATTTCATTGGTAGCCAAAGGATGGGTAGTCGCCGGTTTCACATTCATCGCCGCCATATCCTTTTTACATTCCTCAATATACCGCTGGGAAACCACAGCGGCATCCACCCCTTCTTCCACTGCCTTTTTAATGATTTTGTCATCCACGTCCGTAAAATTGGATACATAATTTACTTCAAACCCTTTATGCTCCATATATCTTCTTACCGTATCAAATACAATCATCGGCCGTGCATTCCCGATATGAATCAAATTATAGACGGTAGGCCCGCATACATACATCTTAACCTTTCCTTCTTCAATAGGTACAAATTCCTCTTTTTTCTTCGACAACGTATTATAAATTTTCATCCTTCTGCTTCTGCTCCTTCCTTTTCATCTGTTTCACAACTCTTTCCAGCTCCAGCAGCCGGTTCGTCAGCTCGCTGTTTGCCTTCTGCAAGTTGGCAATATCCTCCTTCACCGGATCCGGCAAATTCGTATGATCCATTTCCTCCTGCGGCAGGCACTGCTTTTTCCTCTTCACTACCCGCCCGGGCACGCCCACTACCGTAGAGCCGGGCGGCACTTCGTTCAATACTACGCTCCCCGCCCCTATTTTAGAATTATCCCCAATTTTGAAAGATCCTAACACCTTTGCGCCTGCGCTTATCATCACGTTATTTCCTACTGTCGGATGGCGCTTTCCGTGTTCTTTCCCGGTTCCTCCCAATGTAACGCCCTGATATAAGGTTACATTATCCCCAATCACTGCCGTTTCACCGATAATCACTCCATTCCCATGGTCGATAAAAAACCCTTTCCCAATCACCGCCCCCGGGTGGATTTCAATCCCTGTCTTGCGCACCCCCCTCTGGGATACCCACCTTGCAAGGAAATAATGCTTTTTCAAATACAATTTATGCGCCAGCCGGTAATGCATCATCACCTTAAAGCTGGGATACAAAAATACCTCCATCGCCGTATGGATGGCAGGGTCCCTCTGCCTGATTACGGCAACTTCCTCTTTCAGTCTTTTTATCATTCCCATACTCATGCCTCCATGCAGAAATTGTTTTTACAACAACAGGATTCAGACCTTTTGATATCCAAAAAACCCCGCCTCTATCCTAACTCGCGTTAAAATTAAGAGACGGGGCTACCCGCGGTTCCACTCTTATGAAAGATGGTACATTTCCTTTTCCATCTTCCCCTCGTTTGGCTTAACGTGCCTCTCCCGTATACGGATACCGGACCAACCCACGCCTTTCCCCGTATCAGCTCACGGATGCACTTCCACTATCTTCCGGCCAGGATTGCTTTCAGCCAACGGCTCTCCCTCTCTTTGACCCTCCGGTAATGTACTCTTTCCGTTCATCGCCTTTCTGCTTCTTTTTCTAAAGTTCTTCTTATCACAGAATATGCAATCTGCCATGTTTTGTCAACAAAATTTTTCACCCCGCCCGGAAACCAAACAACCCATTATTTCCAGCTTCCGCTTATGTCCTTCTAGTGGAAGACTGTCCTATGATGGGAGCAAAAATTCAGCCATTACATAATTACTGATATCCCGCCCGTATGGCGTCAGGCTCACTCTCTCCCCGTCTTCCAAAAGCCCCTGTCCGCCTAATTTCCCAATCACCGCTCCATATACTTCTTCCATAGGGATACCAAACGTTTCCTGAAATGCCTTTTTTCCAACCCCTGTTGTCAGACGCAACCCCAAAAACATAAATTCTTCCATTTGTTCCTTTTTGCTCAAAGGCTGGATTTCCTCTTTCACGCTCCCTAATCCTTCTTCAATACATTGCACATACCCTTCCTTATCCCGCCGGTTCCTCCACCTCACATTCCCTACCATAGAAGACGCGCCAAGACCAAACCCGGCATAATCGCGCCGCTTCCAATATCCTACATTATGCCTGCATTCATACCCTGATTTGGCATAATTCGATATTTCATACCGGCGGTATCCTCTCTGTTCCAAAAGCTCCCCTGTCCGCTCATACATCAACCGCTCCTCTTCCTCCGAAGGAAGCTGCGCCATACCGTTCTTACGCTTTCCACTCTCCCCATACCATCCATAAAAAGGAGTTCCCTCCTCTATTATCAGGCTGTATGCCGATATATGCTCCGGCCCCAAATCCATCACTCGCTCTAAGCCATCCAGATATGTTTCCACTTTTTGCCCGGGCAAAGCTGCCATTACATCCACATTCACATTCCTGAACCCGGCCTCCCGCGCCCACTGGTATGCCTGAAAAAATTCCTCTGCCGAATGCACTCTTCCAAGCGCAGCAAGCTCTTCATCCCGCAAAGACTGGGCGCCAATACTTATCCTATTGACGCCCGCCCTTAAACATGTTTCCAGTTTCTCCTTATCTACCGTTCCCGGATTAGCCTCCATCGTAATTTCCGCATCTGCCTCAAGCAAAAACCCTCTCTTTAGCCCATCCAGCAGCCTGCCGAGCTGTTCCCCTGTCAATGCCGTAGGCGTTCCGCCTCCAATAAATACACTGTCTACCGCCCAATCCTTATAACGCAGGGCCTCGCCCTCTATCTCCTTAAGCAAGGTCCTCAAATACTTTTCTTTCTCCCATTCCTCTGCCGGAAAAGACAAAAAATCACAATACAAACATTTCCGTACGCAAAACGGAATATGCACATATATTCCTAGCTTCTTCACTTGTTCAATCCCTTCTATTTGTCATCCAGCTTCAAAACACTCATAAAAGCCTTCTGCGGTATCTCCACATTCCCAATCTGCCGCATCCGCTTTTTCCCTTCTTTCTGCTTCTCCAAAAGCTTCTTTTTCCGGGTAATATCGCCGCCATAACATTTTGCCAATACATCCTTGCGCATCGCCTTTACCGTTTCCCTGGCAATAATCTTCCCGCCCACAGCCGCCTGAATCGGTATTTCAAACAAGTGGCGCGGAATCTCATCCTTTAACTTTTCGCACATTTTCCTGCCCCTGTCGTAAGCACTGTCCGCATGTACGATAAAAGATAACGCATCCACTTCCTCCCGGTTAATCAAAATATCCAGTTTCACCAGTTTGGACTCCTCATATCCCTTCAAATCATAGTCGAAGGAAGCATATCCTCTGGAACGGGATTTCAATGCATCAAAGAAGTCATAAATAATTTCGTTCAAAGGTAGTTCATACTTTAACAAGGCCCTTGTTTCTTCAATATATTCCATGCCAAGGTAGCGCCCTCTCCGCTCCTGACAAAGTTCCATAATCGAACCTATAAATTCGGTCGTCACCATAATCTCCGCGCTGACAATCGGCTCTTCCATAAAATCAATTTCCGTAGGGTCCGGAAGGTTGGTAGGGTTCGTCAGTTCCACCATATCACCGTTATTCTTATGCACCCTGTAAATAACCCCGGGCGCTGTAGTCACCAAATCCAGATTATATTCCCTCTCCAGCCTTTCCTGAATAATTTCCAAATGCAACAAGCCTAAAAAGCCGCAGCGAAAGCCAAACCCAAGGGCTACCGATGTCTCCGGTTCATATTGCAGGGCAGCATCGTTTAACTGCAATTTTTCAAGGGCATCCCTCAAGTCTGGATACTTTGCCCCGTCCGCCGGGTACATTCCGCAAAATACCATAGAATTGACTTTTTTATAACCGGGCAAAGGCTCCGCACAGGGGTTCTTTGCATCCGTCACGGTATCCCCCACCGCCGTATCCTTCACATTTTTAATGGAAGCCGTTATATATCCTACCATGCCTGCCGACAATTCCTCGCAGGGGATAAACTGCCCCGGTCCAAAATATCCTACTTCCACCACTTCCGCTTTTGCCCCGGTGGCCATCATCAGGATTTCCGTTCCTTTTTTCACCCTTCCTTCTTTAATGCGGCAAAATACAATAACTCCTTTATATGAATCATACAAGGAATCAAATATCAATGCCTGCAAAGGGTTGTCCGGGCTGCCGGAAGGCGCCGGCACTTTTGTCACCACCGCTTCCAACACCTCTTCTATCCCAATCCCGTTTTTGGCAGAAATCATCGGCGCATCCTGCGCTTCTATTCCAATGATGTCTTCAATCTCATCTTTTACCCATTGCGGCTGGGCACTGGGCAAATCTATCTTATTAATCACAGGGAACACGTCCAAATCATGATCCAGTGCAAGGTATACATTGGCAAGCGTCTGCGCCTCAATCCCCTGCGCGGCATCCACCACCAGAATCGCGCCATCGCAGGCCGCCAGGCTCCGGCTCACCTCATAGTTGAAATCCACATGCCCCGGTGTATCTATCAAATTAAGGATATATTCCTCCCCATCTTTCGCCCGATAAATGATACGGACGGTCTGGGCTTTAATCGTGATTCCCCTTTCCCGCTCCAAATCCATATTATCGAGTACCTGAGACTGCATCTCCCTGCTCGTCAAAAGGCCCGTTTTTTCTATAATCCTGTCTGCCAACGTGGATTTCCCGTGGTCAATGTGGGCCACAATACAAAAATTCCTGATTTTGCTTTGATCTATACCTGACATTTGCTTCCTCCGTCATTCCATACCGGTTATGCCTTATGTTTTCCGGCAATACCTTTTAATCGGAGTCAGTATATCATATATCTGTCAATATTGTCCATGCTATGTTGCCTCCACAAAGCTTTTTCTGCCAGACACAGTTTTTGCCTTTCCAAACCCATCAAAATGCGCCCTGCGGCGACCTTTTCCCAAGCTTCCCTCCGCCCTTTCCGTTTATTCCTCCAATTCCACCCCGGCGGCCTCCCGTGCCTGCATACCGGTTTCCCCGTACAGCACTTTTGCCAGAACATGGGCCAAAGGGTCGCAGGCATTCATAATTTCTTCCACCGTATTCGTCTGGGCGCCCAATTCGATGAGCATACATTTAGCCCGTAAATGCATGTTATAACGGTATGCCTTTAAATAAATCCTTCTTGCCAGCCCCGGATAATATTCATTGCATGCTACCTGTGCCTGAAAGGAAAATGCCAGATTATCGTTTACATAAGGGTTTTCCAAATAGGAAATATCCCCTTTTGAGCGGGTTCTGCTTAAACCGTTAAAAAACATGAATTGAGCCGTGGGCTTGCCCTGTAGGTTGACCATCAGTTTCCTTCCCTCCGCCACCGCATCCCGATGCAAGTCAATCACCACTTCTATGGACGGATTCTCCGCAAGCACCTGCTCTATGGCAGGAAGCGAGTTGGAATAAGCATAATCCCTTGCCTCCACATCATACTGCCCGGTATGGTGAAGCACCCGGAATCCGTATTTCTCCGTTAAGATTTGGGCAAGGCGGTCCCCAGCCCCCACAATCGTGGTAGAGGCATCCCCTTCCACCGAATCCACAAATCCCTCCTGCGAATGCGTATGGTAAATTAATATCTGCGGGCCCTCCAAATCCCCTTTCAGCGTCATATCCTTTCCCAGCAGGTTCTCCAGGTTCAACTGTTCGTCGGTAATCGAGGTCGTGCTGTCAATAGCATAAAAAGCGGACACAATATCTTCATATTCTTTTAAATTTTTCCAGTCATATTCATAGCTTTTCTTCTGGGCTTTCTGAAATTCCCTAGTTTCCTTGTTTTCCTTTGGCAGTTCCTCCTCCTTTTCCTCCTCTTCCTCCTCTTCTTGATTTTTATCGCTATAGGAATTGTTTTCCTCCATCATTGCTTTTTCCAAATCACTATCAATATGCAGGGCATCCTCCCCATATTCCAAAGAACCGTCTTCCACCCCTTTACGTTCCTCGTCGGTTCCTTCCTGGCGAATCAGCAAATCATAAGTATCTTCATCTTCTATGCTGACCCGAAGCCCCGCCTGTTCTTCGCTGTATTTATATATAGGGGCCTGAGACAGCATCATTTCCCGGAACAAATCCAACGGGTTTTTATGTATGCCTGTCTCCTCTTCCAAAAACGCAAAAACAGGCAGATATGTCCGGTTAATCTGCCCCTGCATCCAAACGGCCGCCTTCCCCCAAAAGCGGCTCTCCCCTGATTTGCCCCTTGACGAAAAAACTGAAGTCAAGGCACAGAGGGCCGCCATTCCTATCAGGGCTGCGATACAGCCAACCATTATTTTACGTTTTATCATTTCTCTTTTATCTCTATTCCCGGAATACAACCGCATCACCTCTTTGCACGTACAAATTACTGTACTAGGCAATTATATGCCGGAAATAAGCCTATAATTCCAATGCTTCGTTAATGGCATCGCATATGATATGGCTAATCTGTTTTACCTGGTAATCCACATCTTTACTGGTCACATACATATTGTTCAATTCCGTCAGATTCACAGGCGCCTTATCGGCCAAAGCATCGTTTACAATCGTAGCCGCATCCACCACCGTGGGCACCCCGATGGCTATCACCGGCACTTCCAGACTGTCTTTGGTCAGCGCATTCCTGTGGTTCCCCACTCCGGAACCGGGATGAATCCCCGTATTCGTAATTTGTATCGTCCTGTTCAAACGCTTTGTGGAGCGGGCTGCCAGCGCGTCTATGACAATCACCACATCCGGTTTTGTCTGCTCCACTACCCCTTTTATGATTTCCGCGCTTTCCATCCCCGTTTTTGCCATCACCCCGGGAACGATACTGCTCACCATATGCATCCGCGATTTGTTGTATGCCGCTTTCCCGTATTCTTTTACTACATGCCTCGTAATAAACAAATTGTCCGCCACATTCGGCCCAAGCGCATCCGCCGTCACATCCCGGTTCCCCAGCCCTACAATCAATACGGACTTTTCCTTTTCCGCATCCGGAATAATCCCTTTTAATTGCCTTGCCAGCTCCGAGGAAATTTCCTGATGGTAATTTTCCTCCGGTTCCACCATCCCGGGCGCTTCCAGCGTCACATAGATTCCCATAGGCTTTCCCATAGCTTTTGCGCCATTCTTTGTCTCAATTACTACTTTGGTCACCTTGATTTCATTTTCTTCGTCATAGGTTTCCTCCACCCTGACCCCACGGATTCCGTCTTCCGATTCCTTGATGCTTTCCCTCGCCTCTAAAGCCAAATCCGTCCTTACCTGAAAACCACTCATCTGTCCGCTCCCAAACCTTTTCTTTGTTTAATCTATGCAGGCTAAAAAATGATTGCCCCAAAAAACTTCTTTCAGCCATATTTTTTACAAAAATAAGCAAAATATGTATTGACATACGGAAAGTCTTACTCTACAATAATATGCGTGTGTTTACATTAAAACGTCCGTGTCCGCATTTAATGAAACATTCCCGAAAAAAGATGGATTAATCACAATAGGAGGTGTGGGTCTTGGCTAACATCAAATCTGCGAAGAAAAGAATTTTGGTTAACAGAACCAAAGCGGAAAGAAACAAAGCAATCAGGTCGGGAGTAAAAACGGCCATTAAAAAAGTACATGCTGCTATCGAAGCGAATGATAAGTCTGCAGCAAGCACTGCTTTAGTGTCTGCTATTTCAGTCATTGATAAAGCAGCAAAGAGAGGCGTATATCATAAGAATACTGCTTCCAGAAAAGTTTCCCGTCTTGCTCAGGCTGTAAATAAGATGGCTTAATTCAAAATATAATGCTTGCTTAACTAACTAAGAGCCGCCATACATCTTTATGGGGGCTTTTTAAGCGTTGATTGGAGGAAAATCATGCACAAAAAACAATTAAAGGCAATTACTGCCATTCTGCTTTCCGCACTCATTATATCGGGCTGCGGCCAGAGCGGGGAAAACGGCTTTCCATTTGACAAGCCTAAGAAAGCGGTAGAAGAAACGGAAGAAGCTTCGGTAGAAGCGGAAGACGAAACCTCTGAGGAAACAGAGGACGAAACTGCTGAAGCCGAAAACGGTGAAGACATGGAGCTTACGCCGGAACAGATGGATTTAATCAAATTCAACTATTATGTAGACTTAAATAACGATATCGTAGATATCCTTGACTCCATCGACTATTATTACACCGTCGTGGACTATGCCGAAGAGTTTTCCCTGCTGCCGGATACCGGGCTCACATACGGTTACCGTATTTCTGGAAAAAACAGCGATATTATTGACGACTGCCTGATGCTGGCCGATATGGAACCGGATTACGGCGAAATGGATGATTTGGTAAAAGAAATGGCAGAACCTTTAAGGAATCTGATGGATGCCTTTTCGGAAATCAACAGTTGCTACGATTATGCGGATAACCAGTATCAGAAAGCAAAAGATTTCCATGCTATCATTTATGCATCTGCCGATACCTTTGCCCCTCTCGGCTATGCCTACATAGACGCGGTTTCCGAAATGGGAAGCGAAAAGACTGCCCAAGAAGAAGAGCGTATGAAAGAAGAAGGGCTTTTGATTATGTATAACGCCAGCCGTTCTATTTCCATCGGCAATCAAGTCCTTGACGTCATTTACGACCAGGGGATTTCCGATGAAACGATTACCGACTTAGACCTTACGGAAATCCGCGCTTTATATGATGAACTCGTAGCCGTTGTCGCTGATTTCGATGCCGCCACTGCGGATAACAATCAGCTTGTCAAAGAATCCTTAAGCAACTCGCGCCCTTTTGACGGGCTTTTCAATTCCCTGATTCAGGCGCTTGAATGGATGATAAAACAAGTAGAAAGCGGACAGCCTCTTGATTTAAGCGCTTCCGGCGCCCCTCTTGGCTCTATCGCGCACTTTTCCGAAACCTTGGGCAAATGTATCGAACGATACAATTCCGTCTTTGTGGAATAAGATTGCAGGATATTATCTTGTAAAAAAGTGTCTTCGACACTTCATGAAGAACCTTCGGTTCTTCCTCAATTTATTTCCTTCTGGCGAAGGAATTTTCTATATGGTAAAAAAGAATCCTGTTGGCAGGATTCTCCGCCTGCGGTGGGTCGCGTCAGCGACATGCTCCCTTCCGCCGCAGTGCGATAATTGCTTTTTGCCATATGGGAAATTCGGAGAATTTTCCTATATGGTGAAAAAAGTTGGCTCTCAAGCCAACTTTTTTATTTCTCATAACAATAGTTTGTGAAGCTTACTATCCGTTTGCTTATCTGCTCCGGCCGCCCCCGCCATGATGCCCTCCGTGACTGTGGCTGCTGCCTCCTCCTCCGCCGCCTCCGCCGCTTCCGCCGCTTCCGCCGCTGCTTTTTGGGATATGCCTTCTTGTCACGATTTTGTTTACAAAAACATCTTCCCTTTTGTACATCTGAGGGCTGCCGTTTACATAAGTGGATGGAACCACTGTCTTCTTCCCTTTTTTACTTTTCCAATGCAAAGCCACAAAGCAAATCATAGAAAAAGTGGCTGCCGCCAAAGGAAACCACTGGGGCAGATATATGGTATTTGCCCCTCGGCCGGTCATATCATTATAAAAATCATTAATATAGGTTCTATATGCCCGGTACGGGTCATCCTCTACATAGCGGTATACATCGTCCAGCAGATGGTCAATCCGCTCATAAGTATATTCATCTTCCGCCCTGCCTACCGTACAAAGCCATGTATACACCCTTCCATCATCTTCCCGATACCAATTGTCTACCAGCAGAATACCGTCGCCTATCGGCTTATTATAACCAAATCCGTTGGAATCATAAAAATCCTCCGCAAAAACCCTGACAAATTCCGAATATGGTACATTTGGCTCTTTTTTCCTGGCATACTCCATCAAAGATTTATTTAACGTGACAAGGACAATATCGCAGCCTGTCTGTCTCTCTCTTTTTGCAATCAGGCCGTCTAATTTTTTTTCTTCCCTTTCCGAAAGCACATCCCCATAATCAAAAACCCTCTGCTCCGTTAGGCATTCCTTGTTCGTCCTCTCCGGTGCCGCCTGCATGGCATGGAACAGGCCAATCCCTCCATAACACACAGCCAAAACAACAGTTGCCGCAAATACCCATCGAAAATACCGAAAATACTCCTTCATCCTAAAGCGCCTCCATAATCCCGATAAGGAAAGATAATGCCATCCAGACAACAGCAAATACGGTGCTTCCGTATGCAATTACTTTTTTCTTTGAAACAGGGGTCGAACCGGTAATCTTACCGGTCTGCCCATTGACATAAAACGGGTAATCCTTCCCTTGATATTTATAAATATAACGCCAAACCGGCAAGAGTGTATAGTGGACGGCTTTCCTGTCCATGCGGATGTCCTTATGCTCGGAAACAACTGTGGAATAGCCGGTAATCGTTTCCTGCAACAGGCTTTCCGCATCTTTTTCCGCCTTCCTGCGTGCCCTATCTTCCAGCCTATCCGCCCCTTCGTTATAAACCTCGCCATAAAACCCGGACATATATTTTTCCTGAAACTCTTCCAATGCTGCGTAATCAAACGGCTCCATTAAATCCATTATATCGTCCGGCATCTCAATAGAAGCATCTGCAGGCACTTTCCGGAAATCAATCCCCATATTCCGCTGCACCCGGTAATAAGAAGTTTCCGTATATTCCGTCTCTCCTCCTACCCAAACCCTGACTTTCGTGCCCTTGCCTGTATAATTAATTTTTGCCCCATAATCATACATCCAGAACGGAACATACATCCCTTTCATCTCTTCTAATGTAGATTCTGCCAAAAACGTACTTG
>Ga0137307_101569_pt1 | contig 19429 bp, 21 predicted proteins | sample NAcewD2O_March_2_FD_97180 | JGI IMG/M metagenome (GOLD analysis project Ga0137307, IMG submission 97180) | Mouse cecal microbial communities from Vienna, Austria - N-Acetylglucosamine amended D2O_March | ecosystem: Host-associated > Mammals > Digestive system > Large intestine > Cecum | place... | reverse complement strand
CCACATTTTGATACCAATATTGCCATTTTTTTAAAAACTTCACAAAAAGTTTTGATTTTCAGCCCAAAAAATATTTAAAATAATTTGATTTTTTTACTGGAAGAATCTGGGTTCTAAAAGTCAGGCAATTCAAAGACGGGGAATTTCCCCGCCTTTGAATTGCCTGGCTTACAACCAGCCCTATTACATTTAGTCTGTCACAAAATCTCACTCATTCTTCAGAGCAAGATATTCATTTATCTTCCCGACAAGATCGTCACAGTCCAGACCATGTACCATGGCAGCTTCTTCCAGACTCTCTGACTGGGAAGACGGACATCCGATGCAGTGCATACCAGACGCCATCATGATCGGCGCAACCGTGGCATCCTGCTCAAGAATCTGACCGATCAGCATATCCTTTGTCACTTCTTTTAACATATCTCAAGTCCCCCTTTATCGTGGTTCCTATTTTCAATCGTCTACCTTTACGATTATAGTAAGAATCGCCCGGCTTGTCAAGAGTCTGATATTTCCACTAACTTTCACTTGTAATTTCCCCCAATTTGTATTATTATGTGAGTATGTTCAATATTATAAAAGGAGGATACAAGAATGGCATATAAAATTACCGATTCCTGCATTAGCTGCGGTTCCTGTGCATCTGAATGTCCGGTAGGTGCTATCGCAGAAGGCGATGCTCATTACGAAATTGATGCATCTGCATGCCTGGATTGCGGTTCTTGTGCAGCAGCATGTCCTACAGGTGCTATCGCAGCAGAGTAAAAACTTACTGCAGTACTTAAAAGGCTGTCCGTTAAAGGGCAGCCTTTCTTTTTTCCAGTCACTCCATACCATCAGACGGCATTTTACATCATTCCATATCCAGTATCTTACGGATCGTACCGCTAAAGATCTGTTCCTTTTCCTGTTCCGTCAACGCTGTTTTACGGATCCATTCCACACAGGCTTTCTGTGAGCACCAGGGACTATCCGTCCCAAAGGCGATCTTCTCTGCACCGAAGCTTCTCACCATATCGACAAATCTGTCTTTTGTCAGCATACCTTCTACATCCGGCATACAGTCAAGGGAAAATGCGGTATCCAGATAGACCGGCTGGTCTGACAGTTTTTCTTTTACCTCATCCCACAGACGCCATCCACCCATATGTGCGAGGATCAGCTTATCACTGCCTGTCTCCCTCAGCACCTCAATGACATGGTCGGGTCTGCAGTGGACGGGATCGGGCAGACCGATATCCACACCAGCGTGGATCATAATATACAGCCCCAGCCCGGACGCTTCTTCCACGATCCTCTTACAGCGGATATCATTAAAAAAGACCTTCTGATAATCCGGGTGCAGTTTGATCCCCTTTAATCCCAGGGATTTCACCCTGCGCAATACCTCTTTATAGTCCGGAGTATCCGGGTGGATCCCCCCAAAGGACAGAAATCCTGTCTCCGCCGCACGGACATTGGTCTCTGCCGCCTCCTCATTGATCGTGTCAACCTGTCTGGGAGACGTCGCCACCGGAAGAAGCAGGGAATATCTCACACCTGCTTCCCTCATGGACTGCAACAGACCATTATCACGCCCGTTCGTCTTTGCCCGGATACCGGATGCCGCCTCCAGCTTTGCTATGGCACGGTCTGCTATCTTTTCCGGGTAAATATGTGTATGTGCATCTATGATCATGCCTCAAAACCTGCCTTAAACGCCTTCTGATTGATCTCTACCGTCTTTGGCGGTACCGTTTTCTCAATAACAGAAAGCCACTCTTCTTCTTTAAAATCCATATTCTTCGCTGCCACACCAATGATGACAGTATTGAATACACGGGAATTGCCCAGTTTTTTTGCCTCTGCCATAGCATCGATGCTGACAACCTTATGATCTTTTCCCAGTGTACCCAGAATATCTTCCGGATATTCTGCGGCGCCGGTGACAACCGTCATAGGATCCATACGCTGGTCATTGACGATCAGGACGCCGTCCTTTTTCAGAAAATGAGCATATCGCATTGCCTCCAGACGCTCAAAGGCGATCAGTACATCCGCCTGTCCCTCTTCTACGATGGGTTCATAGACTTTATCCCCATAACGCACGAAAGTAACGACGCTGCCACCACGCTGTGCCATACCATGAACCTCGCTGAGCTTCACATCATATCCTGCCGCCTGGATGATCCCCCCCAGGATCCGGCTGGTAAGGAGAGTTCCCTGTCCGCCGACACCAACTATCATTATATTCTTAGTTTCCATCTATCTTTCCTCCAATCGTATGGCATCAAATTTACAGAGCTGCCGGCACAGTCCACAACCGTTACACATCGTATCATCGATCGAGATCGTCCCGTCTTCGTTTCTGGTAAGCGCCGGACAGCCCGGTTTCAGACACATCCCGCACTTTTTGCACTTGTCGCTGTCTGCAACACACTTATTCGGGAATTTCTGGCTTTTGAGCAGAGCGCAGGGAGCACAGGCAATGATCACGGACACCTCATCCTTCGCCACCTCTTCTTTGATGGCTTTTTCCATCGCCGTGATATCAAAGGCATCCACTTCCACCACATTTTTCACCCCGATCGCCTTACAGAGATGATAGATGCTGATCGCAGGGACTTCCTGACCTTTTAGTGTCTTTCCGGTAGCAGCATGATCCTGATGCCCTGTCATACCTGTCGTGGAATTGTCCATGATGATCACAGTGCCTGTGCCCTGGTTGTACACCATATTCATCAGGGAATTGACTCCGGTATGCATAAAGGTGGAATCACCGATCACAGCCACCCAGTTCTTGATATATTCTTTTCCCTTCGCCATCTCCATACCATGGAGGCTCGAAATACTTGATCCCATACAGAGCGTCGTATCGATCACATTAAGCGGAGCCACTGCTCCCAGCGTATAGCATCCGATATCGCCGGCTGCATGAAGCTTCAGTCTGTTCAGAACGGAGAATGTACTGCGGTGCGGGCAGCCCGGACAGAGGATCGGCGGCCGTGCCGGCAGGTTTTCATATGCCTCTCCTTCAATCTTCTCACCAAGCACCCTCTCCCGGAGAAGATTGGCGCTGTATTCGCCCTGCCGTGTAAACAGCTCCTTACCGGTACATGCAATCCCCCAGGACTTCACCTGTTCTTCGATGACAGGTTCCAGTTCTTCAAATATATACAATTGATCTACTTTGGAGGCAAACTCCTGGATCAGCTTTTTCGGCAGTGGATGTACCATGCCAAGTTTCAGGACGGATGCCTCAGGACAGACTTCCTTCACATACTGATAGGGAATGCCGCTTGTGATAAACCCGATGGAGGTATCGTTATATTCAGCTTTATTAATCGAGAAACCGGCGCCTTCTTCTTCCAGCCGGTTCATCCTCTGCTCCACATGGATATGACGTTTTTTCGCCATACCGGGCATCATGACATTTTTCGCCGGATTCCTCTCATATGGCTTATCTTCCGGCACCACCCGCTCTTCCAGTGTGACCGGTCCCTGGGAATGTGCCAGACGTGTCGTGGTACGCAGGATAACCGGAGTATCATACTCTTCACTGATCGCGAAGGCTTCTTTCATGAAATCCTTTGCCTCCTGGCTGTCTGACGGCTCCAGCACCGGCACAAGGGCTGCCCTTGCCACACATCTTGTATCCTGTTCATTCTGTGAGCTGTACAGTCCCGGATCATCTGCCACAACAAAGACAAGGCCGCCATTTGCTCCAATATATGATGCGGTGTACAACGGATCACTCGCCACGTTGAGTCCGACATGCTTCATGGACGCCATGGCGCGGGCGCCGCTCATGGAAGCACCCACCGCTACTTCGGCAGCTACCTTTTCATTTGGTGACCACTCCGCATAAATCTCTTCATACTGTACAATATTCTCGCTGATCTCGGTACTCGGCGTGCCCGGGTATGCCGCTGACACTTTGACGCCTGCCTCATAAGCACCGCGGGCAATCGCCTCATTACCCAGCATGATCTTCTGTTTTGCCATTTTACTTATTCCTCCTAAATTATGTTATATAAATAAATGCTGACACCAGTGTGCTGACTTTTTCATGAATATCACACTGACCATCAGTACAGATCATCCGGCATAATTGCCATATAACTCTTTTCAAGTTCAAAATTATCCGTTCCAAATGCATTCTTGGAGTCCATAAATGATATGAAATATTCTTTATCATCCTCACTGATCAGTTTAAATTCGCGGGAAGATATATTGTAATATCCCAGCTGCTGTTCATCAATATCTTTTCTGTTCAGGATCAGGATAACCCTGCCGTCTTCCGTGATATCATGGCATCTGCCTGAATTCCACTTTATATCGGGATTTAACATATGAGTCTGTTCTGTGCTCCGGGTCCGCATACATGTACTCAGACTTGTGTCATATACCAGTTCCCGCTCCTCATCCGAAAAATCCATGGAAAACATCGCATATCCCATCCGGTCCTCTTTGCCTGATTTCCAGTCATACTGAATCTGCATATACAATTTTCTGTTATAACTAAACATTCCCTCTACATAAGCGCTTTTCGGCTTCTGCCCGCCTGTCAGATCCCCGGTCTGACTGCATGCGCTGAGAATGTCCCCGCGGGAAAGAAGTTTTTCCCTCTTTTGCCGGTCGGCATCGTAGGCCCAGACATCGTCCCCCCGCACGCAGAAAAGATAACCGGAATGTGCCAGCATCACATCGTCCAGCAGATTTTTCCTGTCCTTCCAGATCTGTTCCAGCGTATCTGATTCCAGATCAAGACGGTACATATACTGGTCATTGTTGACAGGGTCTGCCAGAATAAGAGATTCTTTGCCCGCTGCCGTGATGGAATAAGAACCGGAGTCCATCTGCAATGCTGTCTTTTTTTCGGATTTCCGGTTATATTTTACGACGCACTCCATATTCGGCAGATACACGATATAATGGTTATCTATGTAAGCCGGCTCTTCCTGCCGGAAGCCATCTGGCTCCTCCAGAATCAGTTCTTCCTCATCTGTCTCCAGTTTTGTCTTCCCGCTCTTACCCTTTCCAAAGGGTATCCGATACAAGAGAGCGTTTTCCGGATCCTGTGAACCGCCTTTTTCCCTCGCATAATAGACGCCCTCATCTGTGACGCCAAGCAGTGCAAGAAAGCCTTTCGGACGTACCCGCACCCGTTCGCCTCCCTGTTTGACCATCTGGTCAAATCCAGTCTCCCTGCCGCTCTTATCCCGGGTTTCCATAAAATAACTGGTTTTATTTGCAAAATAATGATCCTTATTTTTCTCCAGCTCTATGTCCAGATGTTCCACCACATCATCCGGTTTCCCCTCATTAACCGCAGAATCGCTGACGGCATTCCCGCTGCCGCCGGGTACTTCTTCCCTGTGTTCTGTCCCGCAGGCAGTACACATTACACCGATAAGTATTATGATTGATATTATTAAATTGCTCTTGTAATTCATACAGATCGCCTCTTTGCTCTCAAATCATTTTATCACTAATTTCTCCTCATGTACACATTTTTCTGATTATTACCCAGATTTTCCACCTGCAGGTCCTGCAGGCTGTGAACGAATTTCTGAAACGTGGAGTACCCCAGTTTTTTTGCTTTAAAATTAGGATAGTGGTCATAGATCTTCTGGGCAAGAAGTCCGATATCGATCCCTGTCACTCCCGCTTTCCGCACCGTCTCAACCGTAAATTCCTCAATCTCCCTGGCGTCATTTTTTAATATCACACTGATGCTTGTCTTATTGCGGCGCAGCTCAAAGTTATCAATCTCTTCAATAAAGCGGGACAGCGAACTGTATCCATAGTTACGCACATCAAAATCCGAATACTTTTTGAGCAGCGTGCTGCCGATCTCCCCAAGTCCGGTATCCCTGCCATTATTCTCATTGGTCGTGATAATCTCTACGATGGCGTCGGCGATCTTCTTTTTCTTCACTACATTTTTCTTTACCTGCTTTTCCCTGCCATCACTGTCCGGCTCAGTCAGTAATTCAATGTTTGTAAAAACCGAGCATGCCGCTTTGAAGGATTTCGGGGTCTTGCTCTCTCCCATGCCGATAACCTCCATCCCGGATTCCCTCAGCCGGCTGGCAAGTCTGGTGAAGTCCCCGTCCGAAGAGACCAGGCAGAATCCCTCTACATTTCCTGTATAAAGAATATCCATCGCATCAATGATCAGCGCCGAATCCGTGGCATTTTTCCCAATCGTATTCTGAAACTGCTGGATCGGTGTGATCGAACGCTCCGCCAGCTCACTCTTCCACCGGTGCATCTGATTGCTCGTAAAGTCTCCATAGATACGCCGGTAAGTCGCTACTCCGTGTTTCGTCATCTCATCGAGTATACAGTCAATATATTTGGCAGATATGTTATCGGAATCGATCAGAAGTGCAAACCTTTTATCACTCAATGTATTCCCTCCATTTCTCCACTCAAAGGTGTTTCTTCTATTTTCTCATAAATAAGGGGGTTCCGTCAACTCATTTCGGTTTTCGGAACCCCTGGGATTTTGATTTCTGTTATTTATAGATACGTATTTTTTTGATCCGTCCCTTAAACGGACTTGCATATGATACATCGCCCATCCTCCGTACTTTCTTTGAAAGCTTCCTTGTGTCAACCACAAATTCTGCCACACTGCCGTCCCGGTGCTGCCGGTGATTGTTTACCGTATCTCTGTCTGATTTCATATCTGCCGTAATACATTTCACTACCTTGCCGCTTCCCATGACCAGATCGACTTTTGCGCCAATCTTTCTGGTATAATAAGAACCAAGTGCGATACAGTAGCGTCCTTTTATCATCCGCAGACCATTGCTTTTGTTTGTCACTGCCTTTCTCTGCAGCTTATACTGTCTGGAAGACCGGTTCGTTATACACCGGTAATCCATATAAGATTTAAAAGGATTGCCCGGTGATGCCTTCGTAATAAAACGTTTCTTTTTTGCCTCCGCCATTCCAGATGGGGAGATCAGCATGATGCACAATAAAATAATCAGCATCCCTGCCATTCGCTTAGCCATGTTGTCCCTCTCTTTTTATGTGCTATATTTATATATTACGCACTTATTTCAAATTTGTTTCCTATTTGTTACAAATTTGTTACGTGAGAGGATAGCATTTAATTTTGTCATTTTTATTTTATTTTTATGTCAAAAATACGTCAAAGAAAAAAAACAAAAAAGAACGGCTCTCTTTTTCGCCGTTCTCTCCTGTCTTTCGACATTACCACTGTCTTTCATAGGTGAGAAAGGAATATCCCCCCTCCTTTTGATCACACCCGATCAGATGAAACATTCCCTCACGAATCGGAGGGAAAAAAGTATCACCCTCCACTTCCCAGGACAGTTCTGTCAGGTACAGGCGGTCCACCATCGGCAGCGCCTCCTTGTACAGCATAGCTCCGCCGCAGACAAAGATGTCTCTGTCCGGCTCCCGGTCAAATACTTCTCCCAATGAAGTGACCGTATGACAGTCCTCCTGCTCGATCTGATATGTCGCAGACACCAGATAGGTGATGCGTCCTGACAGCGGGTGACCGATCTCTTCATAGGTACGGCGTCCCATCACAACCACATTCCCCATTGTCAGCTCCCGGAAATGCGCCCTGTCCTCCGGCAGATCCCACGGAATATGCCCCTGATTCCCTATCACACGGTTCTTTGCCATGGCGGCGATGATCGCTGTCTGTCTTCCCATATATCTAATTACCACCTGTCCTTCTGATCTGTTTTCTGAGTACCGGTCCTGCGATCACCGCTATCACCATCTTGACCAGATCACCGATCATAAAGGGAAATACACATAACGATAATGCCGGGATCACACCTGTTCCGGTAGAATAGCAAAACCACGCCGTTCCAAATGCATACGCCGCCACCGTCCCCAGTACCATACCCAGTATGTTCGTCACGATCATACCTGCGCCAGGCCTGTCCCACTTTTCAATAAATAAACCACAGATCACTGTCGTCAGTATAAACCCAACCAGATAACCTCCCGTTGGTCCGGCAAACTTACCGATACCGCCTTCAAATCCGGAAAATACCGGAAGTCCTGCCAGACCGATCAGCAGATATACGATATACGTAATCGTCCCCCTTTTCCAGCCCAGCACATATACACTGATATAGATCACAAGGTTTGTCAGTGAAACCGGAACCGGTCCAATTGGTACAGCCAGGGGAGCCAGCACACAGGTAACCGCCGCAAAAAGTGCCATCAGCACCATATTCACTGTTGTAAAGGTTCCTTTTTTAACCACTGCGTTTCCTGCCATGTATCATTCCTCCTTTTGATATTGTTCCTAGTACAACGAATATTAAATAATTGGCAGTTTGACTTGCGTCAAACTATCCAGAACTTAATTTTCGTTGTACTAGGAAGTATACAGAAACCGCTGTCATATGTCAACCTTTTTTGTAAAAATAGTTTACATATTAATATTGTTCTTTACCGCCTCCCCATGGCGGCTTTGTATTGCATCGGATTCAGCATGGCTGCCCCCTGGGCGCGCTGTAGTGCAAACTGGATCGTCACTTCCGTACCTGCACCCGGTTCACTCTCAACCCGTATGTTTCCTCCCATGGCATCCAGAATGCTCTTCGCCACACAAAGTCCGATCCCCGGTCCCTGTCGGAATGACACCGGATGCTGCAGATCGGATGCTTTGTGTAAGCCCCGGTGAAACGGATCAAACAGGCACTTTTTCTCCTCCGGGGAAATGCCAATACCATTGTCCGTAACACGGATCAAAAATATGTCCGTCGTACCGACTCCATCCAGTATTTCTGCCATAAGCCTTACATAACCGCCGGAATGATTGAATTTCACCGCATTCTCCAGAATATTAACGAGTACCAGCTGTATCAGGTTTTCATCACCAAGATAATATCCGTGGAGATCACCTGACCACATAAGTGAAATCCTCTTATCCCGCACCAGGTCATGACAATACTCATGGCACATCTCCGTTAGGTGGTGAATGTCAAAACATTCATACATAAGAGTGACGCCTTTCTTCTGAAAGTGCGATAATTCCACAAGATCAGTAAAAAGAGGAAGCAGATACGCCGCCACACTGTTTGACATGGAAAGATAACGCTGACTTAACTCCATCTGTCCTTTCTCCATTGTCCGAAGGGCATTGCAGTTCATATTCAGGATACTGCTTACAGACACCATGAGATTTTCAGAAAAATTCTCCAGAAATTCCAGCGAAGCCCGGTTTTCCCGCTCTGATCGCTCTAAAGCCTTCTGCAGTTCCTGTCTTTCCTTCTCTGCTGTAATCCACCAGTCATTGACATCACGTATATAGTAAAATATCTCATCCGAAACCGGCTTCTGGCTTTTTGCCACATACTCTGCCTGCATCCAGTGATAGTCTCCTCCCACCTGGCTTCTGCATTTATATACAAGTGTCTGTCTGGAATCGCCCCTGTCCACACTCTGACGCAGACTTTCAACATTAAACCGTGCATGAAACTCTTCACTATAATCCGGATGAAGCAGCTCCCTTGACATCCTTTCCATCCATTTGTCATAAGAAGTTTCCCCGCCGGACATGTCCGGATCATCGGATCTCTCAGGATCTCCTCCGACGTGATGACTGATCCCCGTCTTTAGGTCTAAGAGCGCGATTTCATGATATGTATCTGTCATGTTATACAGCGCCTCTAAATCCCTGCTGCCACGCATAGTAACTCTTTTCCTTTTGTGAAACCTTTTCTTTAAAAAACTATACATTCATCCGCCTCCTCTCGGCAATTTTCATTATAGCATAACCGCCGTGAAGTTCACACGAACTAAAGGTAAATATTTACATTTTATCGCTTTTTTTCGTCATTAACCCATTTCATTCGTCACAATGTTACCAAAAAAACTGCTGCGGCAGCCCCTGCCGCTGTGGCAGCCAGAGCGCCCGCCAGTGTATACCTGGTCTTCGTTACTTTAGCCGTCATAAAGTAAACGCTCATAGTATAAAAAATCGTCTCGGAGCAGCTCATCAGCACAGAAGCCAGAGTCCCCAGATAAGAGTCCGTCCCATATGTTTTATAAATATCCAGAAGCAGTCCCGTCGCAGCCGAGGAAGAAAACATTTTTACGATGAAGAGGGGAAGCAGTTCTCCTGGAAAATGCAAAAATTCCACAACTGGTGACAAAAAACCGGCGAGGCTTTCCATAGCGCCCGACTCCCGCAGCACACCGACGCCGATCATAAGTCCCACCAGGGTAGGAAGGATCTTATATACTGTCATAAATCCATCTTTTGCCCCCTCGATAAAGGTGTCAAAGATATCAACCTTTTTTATCAGACCATAGCCTACCAGATATAAAATGACAAAGGGGATCATACAATCCGAAATGTAATATAATATCCTCATGATTTTTTCCCCACCTTTCTGGCTATAACAGAAAATACCACACCCGCTGCCGTCGATATGATCGTAGCTACCAGTCCCATGCCGATAATGGACGTGGGAGACACAGAACCGTACTGGCTGCGGTAGGCGATAATATTTACCGGAATCAGCTGCAGGGATGAAATATTGATGATTAGAAACGTGCACATATCCGCACTGGCGATGTGCGAGCCATGATTCAGCTCTTTCAGTTCTTCCATCGCCTTAAGCCCCGCTGGTGTCGCCGCCCAGCCAAGTCCGAGTACATTACTGATCATATTTGCCGCCATATACTCATTTGCCTTGTGATCCTTTGGTACACCGGGAAAAAGAAAAGCAAGAACCGGACGCATCCCTTTTGTCAGAGCGTCAATGATTCCTGCTTTCTTTGCAATATTCATAAGTCCTGTCCACATTGACATAACACCGAGCATCGTGATACACAGCGTAACCGCCTCTTTGGACGAGTCTATGGCGGCTGTCCCTACGCTGCCGATCTTTCCGTGGAAGGCCGCAAACAAAATGCCGATGAGGATCATAAAACCCCATAATTTGTTTAACATAAGCACAAAACCTGATCTTTTTCTTCTATATATATGAAGAAAAAGATCTGATTATGCTTTTATGATACCTCCATGCTCTGCAGAGTAAGATCATCATGAAAGACCATCTTCACCGTCAGCTTCCCCTCGGCAAAGCTGAGAACTGCTTTCACTTCCATCGTCTGGATATGATTTTCATCATCGGTGACAAACCAGTTTTTCTCCACCGGCGTCTCCAGTTTCTGAAATCCGCCCAGAGACGCCGCCTTTTGCCGCCATCCCTCCCATATTTGCTCTGTCACCTTCTTCTGCAGGTCCCCGTCCATCTTCCCATGCAAGACATCATACTGATCCTTCACAAGATATGTGCTGTATTCCGTCACTGCTGCATCCAGTTTTTCATCATCAAAAAACTGCCTGTCCCGGAAATTCCGCTCTTTATACTGCTCGCGGTAACTTTTGCGGTATTCCTGCATTCCTGCAAAATCTTTATAAAATTTCCCATCCACCCGGTCAAAATACAGCGTGATATCCTGTGTGGCGTCCTTTCCAGACTCGTCTTTATAAGAGACTGGCGCCGTCAGCTTAAGGTAATCCCACATTTCCTTCTTTGCAATTTCACCAACCTCACCAAATTTATACCCTTTATCCGCATATGTCTTCTCAAAATGCTGCTGATATTTTTCTCTCGCCACCGATTCATGACAGCGGTTATACGGATTCCATTTGATCGCCTGGGTCAGCAGAAAATATCCCCCGATTATGATCACGGCACGTATCAGCACGGAAACAATCGGTTTCTCCTTTAACCAAGATTTTTGCACCACCTTATACCACAGCGGGCAGACAAATGCTGCCAGCACCACAAAAATAACCGGATTTTCCCTGGCAAAAGCAAACGCTACCGCCATCAGCATCACGATGATACCGATAAAATCCGCCAGTATCGTACCGATCTTTCCCAATAACTGCATTCTCTTATCCATAACCTGTTTCCTCCATTTTAAGCCTCATGCCTTTTCCATTCCTGTAAACTCTGTTTATTTTTTCATCGCCCGCAGCGCAGCCTTGTCTTCCTCTGATACGCGGTAAGATTCTGTCATCTTCTGGACCGCACGGTTAAATGTCTCATCGGACAAATGATTTTCACCGCGCATCAGGGCAAGTGTTTCCTCCGGGAATTTTGCATAAGCTGTGGCAAGTGCCCAGGCGATCCCCATGCTGGCATAATATGGTTCATCACAAAGGGAGTCTAACACCGCCAGAACCTTCCCGATATACCCCGGGATCAGATACTGATCCATCAGCATGACAGCGACCACCCTTACTTCAAATTCATCTTCGGATTCACGATAACCCATAAGAAAATCCCAGAATGGCTGGTATTCTTCAGATTTCAGTTTAATCGTTGCGCATACGCAGTCATTGACCGACCAGTTATGGATCCGGGGGATAAATTCCCGGAACATGGATATCCTCTCATCGATATCCATGCGGGCATAGCCAATGACCATCCCGGCGATCATCGTCTCCTCGAAATACAGATCCTCCGACTCTGCAAGAAATGCCCGGAAGTCTCCTCTGGCGATTTCTTTCGCCTTCCTGCGGAGTACCGGGATCCTTACACCCAGCATATTATCACAGCCGGGGATCAACCCGGCTGAAAATTTCTTATATCCTTCTTCGGCCTCCTCCAGAAGCCACTGTCTCAGTTCATTCATTACGATTTCCTTCCTCATCTGCATTTCTTCTTACTATCATATCACAGGATGAGGACAATAGCAAATAGATGTATGCTCGGATTGATCGGCAGTATCAATTTACAAACCGTATCCTCCGGCATCTTACGTCTCTGCTCATACAGATACAGATCCTCCGGCATCCATTCATATCCCTGACCCTTTTTATAGATCCCTCTCCCCTTCCAGGCGACGGTCTCGTCAAAAAACGGTTCACAGATGTAATCGGTAAAACAAAATTCTATCTCATATTCGCCTCCTCCGGCTGAGATTATTTTCATGATATCGGTAGAATTGCCAAACTCTGCCGAGCCGATCAGTACGATCTGGGAATACCTCCCCTCTGGCAGAGGGATGGTCTGTCCGTTGCAGGCGATATTATCATTCCCCGGCTGTCCCGCTTCCGGCAGGGAAATCTTTCGGTCCAGTGTCTGCAGCATCTGAAATCCTTCTGTATCATCCAGCACATAGCAATGACCGATCGAAGAAAAATCCGCATCCCGTTCTCCCCGCACCAGTCCGCTTTTCCTCAGAAATGCCTTATTGTTCATATATTCTTTCAAAGACAGCACGATCTCTCCCGATCTTTCTGGTTCTGCATTATTGCCTGTGTTCTCTCCTGTCCGCAGCCATTCCGCCTCTGTCTGTCCCCCGGGGATTGCATTTACCAGTCTCTCCACGTCATCAATGATCGACAACAGCCTCTCGATCGTCCTCGCCCTGAGCTTTTCATCCTGCCGCTTGATGAAATAGAGTTTGATCACCAGCTTTCTTGCCTGTTTCCATTTGACCGCGGTATTCCAGAGCTTTCCCCCAAGCATTTCCAGAGAAGCCAAAGCACATCTTTCTGCCACATATCCTATGACGGTCGCGGTATTCTGTATACTCTGATTGATCTTTAATAAAAATACGATCAGCGGAGATACCCAGAAATCCTCTTCTGCCCGCACTCCCTGAAATATATTTGCGCTCTCCTCCATATCTATGACAAAGCTGCGCAGCAGCTCAAAATATGCCGTTTCTGACAACCTGCCAGCCATCCTGTCCAGCGCTTCCCGGTATCCTTCCGGCGGCACTTCCCCGACCTCCTGTCTCCCGGTCAGATATACTTCCTGCAGACCTTTGCGGAACATGGCAAAGGGAAGTTCCTGCTCTTCCTTTTCAAAATAGGGATCCATGCAGAGAAATCCATCTGCATACTCTCCCCTGACCAGAAAACAATGCCCCGGAACGGCATCATATCTCTGAAATCCATCGTCCCAGGGACACCAGAACGGGTTCAGCAAAAGAAGAACGGGTCTTCCTTCTTCCAGCTCTTCCCGGATCTTCCGGATCACACGGTGTTTCCAGCAGAAGTCATATTTACGGATCATAAGACCATGGTATCTCTGCAGATTGTCAAAGCGTTCTGTAAGCCAGATATCATACCATCCGGCAAAATCCTGCCCTCCCTGCTGCCGGGACACCTGATATCCCCCGATATACATCATCTCATAATCGCACTGGTAGTATCCCGCCAGTGTGGCGATACAGTCATCCAGACAAAACAGGGATGTCTCTTTTTCAATCCGTTTTACTTTTTTGATGGTTATGTCAATCATTGGTGATCGTTCCTTCCTTTGTTATTTTTTATCCTGCAGCAGATCGCGCAACGGCGCATATATTTATCCCTCCAGTTTCTCCAACTGGGGAGTAAAAGCCCAAAGCTCCTGTGCGACCTCATACCCTTTTCCATAGCCTTCCTCTGTATCGTAGTCATAGTTATAGTGATAAATGGAATCTTCATGTGTAAATTCACCAGCTCCTACAGCAGATACTCCAATTGCTTTTCCATCCTTTAAAACAAACCCGATACCCACTCCGCCATAACGTGTATTTCCTTCAAAGGGAAGAAACGGTTCAACATCTTTCATCTCCGCCAGCATGGAATAAAGAAAGGAAATCCCGAATCTACTTGTTATTTTGGTATCTCCATCTGAACATCCCCCCACATGTGCTTCCTTAATCTGATCATAAATCTCTTTCGTAAAAATATCATTGTGGTACTGTATCGGTATTTCTTTGTCCTCTTTTGCCGACATCACCTGGATCCTGCACTGGTATACCTGCCTCTTGAGCCGGACCGAGATTGTCGCCTCACCCGGAGTGAGCGCCGTTACCACTCCGTCTCCGTCTACCGATACAATCTCCTCATCCGAACTGCTCCAGCTTGTCTTTTCACGTAATGCCGGCTGGAGAGTATCGTCATGATATGGATACGAAGAACTGAAACGAGGCTGTAGATTTAAATCATACTGCAGTCCTTCTTTCAGATAAAGTCCAGTCCGGTTCAGTTCCATCACATCATAAGGAATATCCATGACAAAGTCCTCTGTTAAGTCCGTTATGATTCCCACTACAACCAGGGTCAGAAGTCCAACAGTTATGATAATTCCAACGGTTAAACAAATTCGTTTCATATACCCCCTCCTCATCTACTTATAAGAAATCGAACGATAATAACTGGCAGCATTTGTTGCAAAATTAATTCCACCACTGGAAAAAACAATATTGGATTTCCCCTGCAAAACAGTAGAGGTCCCTCCCTTTCCATCATTAAGTGCCGAATCCCACAACATATAATATTTCTTCCCGTTTAATATCCTATATCCTATTATAGTTACTGCATGACCATCCTTTTTACCATATATTTTAATATCTGAATATCCCCCAATCACTACTGGCCATTTCTTCTTTATCGAATTTATGAGAATTTTTGAATTGGGAACTGTTTCAATGTATTTATAATTTAGTCCATGTTCGTTAATTGCCTTGTTTATAACCTTAATACCATATCCCGGTTGATCAGACAACCCAAGACTATTCACTATGTCTGCTGTTGTATATTTCGTTCCGCGCCGATAATTAATCGTAGTCGCTGCCGCTGCCGCCCAGCAAGTGTTGAATCGCCCCTGTCCCTGTGCTTTGTACAAATTAAAACAGTAGTAACCGCCCGAATGCTGACTCATAGAAGGACTATAACCATACCCTATGCCTTTGCCGCTCTTCTTGCTCCTCTTGATGTCCAGCTTCCTCCATTTTTTTATTTTCTTTTTTATGGTTTTTTCTTTTACGGAAATCGATTTGTCATCAAAAACATCTTTCACAGCATCGCCATTTAGAATTACTTTACGATCCCCACTTTGTGCCGTTATATTTCCCTCTTTCTGATAAAACAGATAATCTTTGTTCAGGTAATCTGCATCATTTAATTTTTCCGCCCAGTCCTCACTGATCGTATACTGCCAGCCTTCTGTTGTGTTTACCACGGTAATCACTGCCCTGATTTTCTCCTTTTCTTCATCAACCAGCGGGTAATAAACAGATTCTTCCTGTTCCTCACGATCCAGCGTATAGATTACAAATGGTTTCCCTAATTCCAACCGGGTGACCGCATCGACCGTAATGTCTAGTTCTTCTTTACAGGAAATGATTAAAGTCCTTATTGTATCCAATTCTTTTTTTATGTATTTTTCTGAATCCACAGCCAGTTCATTCTGAATAAAAGTCTGGTATTCTTTTACCGCCTGCCCATCTGTCTGCGCCCATGACTTAGTAGAGGGTGCGATTATATACACTAACATCAATACTATGCTAACGATACTGCTAAATACTTTTTTCTTCATTCTTTTTTTACCCCCTGCAGAAATACTGTGGATGACCATGTCAGATCATAAAAGAAATCAAAGCCCTGACCAAAATCCGCCTCTTTATCGTAATAATATAAATAAGATTTTCCTTTGCAGTCAAAGCTCCCCCGACCGGATTTCACTATATGGATTTTCTCCCCGTCTTTCAGATAAAGAATCATCTCCCCTTTACTGCTTTGTGATTCATGCTGCGTGCTCTTTTTCTGTTCCGTCTGCCCGCATCCTGCCAGCATGGCATAGATAAATGAGATCCTGAATGGATCGGTAACTTTGTATTGTTTTGGCCTGGCATGTATTCCGCCACCCGGTATCACCTCAATCTTCTTTACTTTGTCATACAGTTCCTGTGTAAACAGATCATTTTTATATTTGATCGGAGCTTCTCCATCCCCGCCGTCGGATAATACCTGGACATGACATGGGAATGTACGACCGTTGATCTCTGCTGTCACCACTGCCGTCCCTGCTCCTACCGCCCTGACCTGTCCATATTCATCCACGGTCACAACATCCTTATCCGAAGTCTTCCACTTCGTCCAGTGGAGCATGACCTCCTGATCGTTCTGCTCACTGTATTCCCTGGCATTCCGGATCCGGTCAGCCTCGAGGCGCAGCTTATACGGCAACCCTTTTTGAAGACAGAGACTTTTTCTGCTCAATTCCATTTCATCAAATTTCATATCGAGTACGCCGTCGGTCTGATCCGCAGAATCTATCTCTCCATTCTTCCCCTTCCTCATCCGGACAGCAAAGGCAGTCAGTTCCTCTGAGAAATCACAGGCGCTGCCGCAATAGGCATCCTTTCCATATCTATACTGATATTCCCTTCCCTCATAACGGATCTTTGTCCCTCCTACGGCTATAATATCGACACTTCTGCCATCCTTCAGATCCAGGATCACCCCACCTGGGCCCGTCAGCATGTCATCGGAAGGAATCTCTTCGCTGGACACCATCTCCCATTCTGCCAGCATGGCATAGATAAATGACCTCATATAGTGATCCAATGCCTGTACGGCTTCCGAGCCAGCCGCCGGCATGACATACATTTTCTCAATCTGCGCATACAGCTCCTGTGTGAAGATGTCGTTTTTATACCGGATCGGAATCTCTTTGTCTTCTTCCTTAGGCATCACATTTACCTTACAGGTATATTCTTTTTCTGCCAGACTGACACGGATACTGGCTTCGCCCGGTCGGCATCCCGTGACTACACCATCTTCATCCACCATGACGACAGCATGATCCGAACTGTCCCATTTTGCCTTTCCTTTCAGTTCTTTTCTCAAATTATCTGCCGAATATTCTCTGGGAGCAGAGGATACATCTGCCGGCTCCAGCCTAAGGTCATACTGTAAGCCCTCTTTCAGACAAAGCTCATGGCGGCTGATCTCCAGTGTGTCATACCGGATCCCCATTGCCGAATCATCCTGGGATGCCTGGATCCTGGTTGTCACATAGTAAATGGCAAAAATCAAAATGACGGCGCCGATAACTATTGCGGAAATTTTTATAGCTGGTTTTTTCATCTATCCTCATCCTCTCAATCCTTACATTTACTCTCAAACCATCCCAGCTTCCCGGTCAGCCTGTCCGGCAGCATCCTTTCTTCCTGAAAAGTAAATTCATAACGTATCCCATCCTTAAACCGGTTTTCCAGCAGACTCATATACTGTTCGATAAATACCTCCTTTTCATAATCACTGTCCAGTATGACATGAAGCCGGATACAGTCCTTCGTTTCCTGCACTGCCCTAAACTGCAGGATTGCTGTTTCTTCTGCCGAACTGATACGCTCTACCGGTCCCAGCAGTCCATCTGGTGCCATAATCGTACCATCCGGCAGAGATAGACGGTCGTTTTTCCTTGCTTTGCAGAGCTGCAGATATCGTACTTCCTTTTTCCCGCAATGTTTACGGATGATCTTTCCCCGATCCCCCAGACCGTAGCGTATAATCGGCATCGCATGATTATGAAGTGACGTTACATAGATATTCCCTTCCACATGGTCTTCCATTGCTTTACCATTATCATCCAGAATTTCCAGATAAGTAGAAGATTCCAGCAGCCGGTACGATCCTTCTTCCTCTTCATAACCAATGGTGCTTACTTCCATCGAGCCATAATGACTTTTTACCTCGCAGGAAAACACCCGTTTCATGCGTTCCTTCTGTGAAGGAAGACACATCTCGCCTGTGATCTCAATATAACGCAGTGAAGGAAGTGCGGATCGTCCACTGCGTTCCACCAGATCACAGAGCAGCATCGCCATACTGGGATGAAGCAGAAGCCAGTCCGGTGAAAACTCCTGCATCGTGCCATAGATTTCCTCCAGCCTTCTCTCTGTCATATTAGATTTGGAAAAAATCAGCTTATTTTCTTCCTCCAGCTTGTCCATATCATGAGGCAGCACTGTATTGAAAAAGCATACCTTATCCTTTGGGTGTATCTTTGCCGCTTTCCACCGCTCCATCCACAGAGGCAGAAGCGAAGCCAGATAATCCCGGTTTTCCCAATATGTATTCATATAGATGCCAGACGTCCCGGATGTGTGGGTACGCAAAAGCCCCTCTGTCGCATACTTCCCCATATATTCACCGGATATGGCTTCTGCTCCGGCAGATACCAGGTCCTTTTTTTCCAGACAGGGCAGATCCTGCCATACTCCCTGTCCTTTCGTCTCCCCGATCCAGCATTCGTTCTGCCACTTTCTCCGGTACAACGCAACATTCTGATACGCATAATGCGCCATTTCCCTCTTTTTATCCATTTGTTTTCTCCCCATCAGAAAGGAACATCACCAAAAAATCGATCATGTCGCCCACTGTCTTCATATGCTGACTCAATGTATCAAATTCCTCTATGTCACAGCCAAACTCTTCCTCTACACGCAGCACATAATCCACGATATCTACAGAATCCATTCCCAGATCTTCAATCGGGTCTGCCGCCATATCAATATTTTCTTCCTCCAGCACATCCTGCAGCAGCTGGATCAGCCGTTCTCTCATAGCACACCTTCTCTTCTTATTTATATTTACAGCCACACCGTTACCGGCTTCACCTTCAGATAC
>Ga0137307_101566_pt1 | contig 19473 bp, 18 predicted proteins | sample NAcewD2O_March_2_FD_97180 | JGI IMG/M metagenome (GOLD analysis project Ga0137307, IMG submission 97180) | Mouse cecal microbial communities from Vienna, Austria - N-Acetylglucosamine amended D2O_March | ecosystem: Host-associated > Mammals > Digestive system > Large intestine > Cecum | place... | reverse complement strand
TGATAATAAGGGGAAGGGCTGTCGTAAGAACTGTAATGTAACCGGAAACCTCACTCTCCCACTTATGGGGACTGACACTATAATAACACAAAAAAAGCAGAATTCCAAATACCGGAAGGAGCAGATGAAGCCAGAAAAATATCGTGTGCCTCATCTTATAAAACTCAGAATGTACTAGCCTTAACAATTCCCGCATCTATTCCATCACCCGCTTCCCAAACCACCATCTGCCGGCCTGCCACAGCAAAAAGAACCATATCAGAGAGCTTAGAATTCCAACAGGTACTGCACGGATGCTGACAAGCTCCGGCAGATAGGTGTCACTTCCGGGCCTTGCCACGAGGCCATTCGGAAGAACACCTAATATACAGCACATAAGCCTTGCTGAAATTCCTCCTGGCACAAGCATAAAATATGGCTTTAAGGAAACTGTACATGCCATACACCCGTAAACTGCCACATGGATAAGAGGAGCCGCCCCATTCCCGGCAATCTGCTGCAAAAACAGACAAAACGGAACCTGCCACAGACTGGTCACAAGCAGGACAGCCGCTCCCGCAACCTGCCTGGACGCGCTAATCTCAACAGGAAATTCCATATGGAGCAGAGTTCTGAAAAGGAACCATACGAAAAGGGTAATCGTGCCAAGAACAGCAAGGGAAACCGCAAGCATCCGGATTCCGTACACAACCTTTCCATCCCAGATCGTTTTCATATCTATGGGCAGACTTAAAATATTCCGGTTTTTCTGTCTCTTTTCTTTTGCATCCACAATACCTGTAACTAGCGCCACACAGGCAGGCAGAATCCCCACATACCACCAGTTATAGCAGTCAATCACCACATAGTTCTTCGTAAGCACCGATGCAAGAAGGACAACGGTAACTGGCATGAGTACTGCAAGCTTTGCTGCCATCGTGTGACGGTTCTTTAATACCTCGGCCTGATAGCTTTTTCTAAACATAAATATGCCCCCTTTCTTCCCGCCACTTCCATGAACAACTGCTCCAGATGCCCGTCTTCTGGCATCTCCCCCTGAAATCCAAGCACGCCGTCTGCCATAATTCCGATATAGTCTGCAGTCTGCCCGATTTCACTTAAGATGTGACTTGATACAATCACAGTGATTCCTTCCTCAGGAAACCTTCTGATCAGTGCCCGAAGCTCCCTGATTCCGACAGGATCCAGTCCATTCAGGGGCTCATCTAGAATTAGAAGGTCTGGATGTGCAAGAAGCGCGATCCCAAGCCCCAGCCTTTGTTTCATTCCCAAAGAAAATGCCCCGGACCTTTTCTTTCCCGTACCAGACAGGTCTACCAGGTTAAGCACCTCCCAGATCCGCTTATCCGGTATTCCCAGAAGCAGGGAACGAACCTTCAGATTTTCCCATGCCGTCAGATTCTCATAGATCGGCGGAGTCTCAATTAATGCACCGATCCGTGCAAGATCTCTCCGGCTCCACTCATGACCGTCAAAGAGAATCCGGCCTTCTGTAGGGCGCAGAATTCCTGTCATCATTTTTAAGAGTGTGGATTTCCCGGCCCCATTAGGGCCAAGAAGCCCGTAAACACTACACCGGGGCACACTCATGGAAAGATTGCTGACAGCATGATGCTTGTGAAATGTTTTCGTAAGACACTTTGTTTCTAAGATGTGTTGATTCATATGATTTCCTCCTTATTTCTCTAGATCGTGTTTGAAAATTGCTCTAGGTAGTACAGGCGTTGGCATAAAGGCTCATACCTACGTGTATCCGATGCCTGTATCTTAAGCATAAGTGGAAATTATAAGGAAATAATAAGGAAATAATAAAAAGTTCCACCTGTACGGTAGGTTGGAGCCTCTAAAAAGTCTCCAACCTACCGTACAGGTGAAAAAAATTACCCGGACACCATAAGGCTCTTCACCTTCACCGTCGGGCTCACCGCACAGGCGCTGCCAGACAGCCGGTACACCGGATCATCTCCAATCATCTCAATGTCCCTCCACAGCCCGCAGATATTTCCTGATATAGTAAACTGGTTCACGGCCGACGACACCCGGCCATCCACAATCCGGTTCCCGCAGGCAAGAAGAGAGAAATCCCCGCTCTCTGTGTCAGCCCCGGCGAACATTCCCTCAATCTGAGTGATGTAAATACCTCCCTCACATGCCTCAAGCATCTCTCTGCGTGAAAAGGTCTCCCCCTCAGACAGAAGGATCACATTCGTGGCACTTGTCCCGCTATCTGCCGCCGCATCCGGCTTAAATCCATTTCCGGTACTTTTTACTCCCGCCTGCGCCGCACTCTTTTTATTATACAGAATACCCTTGAATACACCTTTTTCCAGGAGTACCTTTTCAGAGACCGGCATCCCCTCGTCATCAATCCGCCGCCGCCTCGTTCCCATCACACTGAAAGGATCCTCTATAAGCCTTAACAGCCTGCAGCCCACCTGCTCTCCCTTTTTTCCTGCAAGGGCGCTCGTATGATGAGTAAGATTTTCCCCGTAAAATACCGGAAGGTAATGCCCGGTAAGCTCTGCCATCACACAGTTTTCCAGGACAATCGGATAAGTTCCCGAAGGAATCCGTTCTGCATGCAGAGCGTAACCTGCGTATTCTGCCGCCCGCTCTGCCAGACTACAGGCAGTTTTAAGGAATGCATCCTGATCCTGTGCTTTCACAATTCCAAGTTTTGTGGAAGCCGCCACAGAACCCCCTTCCTTTGCAATAACCCGTACTGTAAAGCTTAAGTCCCCGTCATCGTCCGTAAGATAATTCATATTCCCATCAATCAGGGTGACCGTCTCCTCATACTGCCGGTACTCGCACACCTCCACAAAATCCACCGTCTTGCTGGAAAGGGCCGCTGCCTCCGCGCATTTTAAAATATGAAGCGTCTTCTCTCTGTCAATCTCACGCCACCTCTGTCCCCGGTAGTCCCTGCTCTCTATGATATCCTCCGGCAAATCCCGGCCGTCAAAAATCCCGGCCGTCCCAGTAAGCTTTCTTCGAATGTCCTCCCTGTCCTTCAGGGAATCCGTGTAGGCGCAGCAGTAGCTTCCCTCCCAGGAAGCTTCCACAAAATATATCCCCGTATTTCCATATTCATAACTCTTAAGTCTCTGACACTGAACAGAGAGGAGAAGGGACTGTCTGCTGCTGATAAAGAGCCGCACATTCCTGAATCCCTGCACCTTAAGCCATCTTACAAAATCTATGATTTCCGGATCTTTCCAGACATCTGTCATAATTCCTTTCCTCCCACTGTCATCTCGGTAATACGGACCGCAGGCTGGCCCACCCCGATTGGAAGCTGCCCGCTGCCTGCATAACAGTACCCCTGCTCCAGGGCAAAATGATCTGATACCATATCGACCTTGGGCAGTATTTCACTCCCTGTTCCAATCAGAGTGGCACTCGTAAGAGGCACGGTAATCCTGCCTTTCTCAATCAGATAAGTTTCTCCTGTATTAAAATTAAATTCTCCTGTGACCGGATCCACGGAGCCTGCGTTAATATCCATCACAAAAAGTCCCTTTTCAACCGAATCCAGCATATCCTGGACGCGGTCTGTCCCCGGCGCAATATAGGTATTGGTCATACGGGATACAGGTGCAAACCGGTAGTTCTCCCTCCTTGAGGATCCCGTAGGCTCAAGACCCATTCTCCTGGCATTCAGGCGGTCCAGCATATATCCCTTTAAAATACCCTTCTCAATCAGCACATTCTTCCTGGTAAGCACACCCTCATCATCAATGCCAAGAGATCCCCACTCCCCGGCAATCGAACCGTCATCCACCAGTGTCACCTTATCTGAAGCAATCTGCTCTCCAGCCTTTCCCGCAAACTCGGAACAGCCATTTGCGACCGAGCTTCCCTCCAGGGAATGTCCGCATGCCTCGTGGAAAAACAGACCTCCGAAGCCCTCTGCAATAATAACCGGCATCCGTCCTACCGGACAGGGACGTGCTCCCAGCATATTTACCGCGCTTCTGGCCGCTCTCCTGGCACGCTCCTCAATCCTTCCGGACTCAAGATATTCCGGCCCCATCATGGCTCCCGGTCCCTCATAGCATATCTGCCTGCCTCCGAATCTTTCATCCTCAGCTGCCATCATAAAACGGATCCTGCAGCGTGTCCGCCGGTCCCGGGCATATACGCCTTCTGTATTTGCAATCTGTACCCGCTGATCCTCGTCCACATAACAGGCACGTCCCTGCACAATACGGCTGTCCCCGCTCTTTCCCGCCGCTGCAGCCGCCTTAAGATAATCAAGCTTTCTTTTAAGCCCCATGTCCCGGGGCGCTGTTTCCCGCATGGTAATACAGTTGGGCACTATCCTGGAAAGAGGCGTTCTCTTATCGAAAACGCCTCCTTTTCCCAGGCGCTCTTTCATAAGTCCGAACACCCTCTTTTCATTTGCATCAGCACTGTAGAGATATTCACTTTCCAGACCCCGGAACACGCGGATTCCAATGCCGCTCTCCCGTCCACATGCACATCTCAGAACCTGGGAATCCATAAGTGTTAATTTCGTCCGCTCTGTATCCTCGAAAAATACCTCCCCGTAATCAGCGCCGCAGGAAACAGCATAGTCAAGTATTTTTTCTATATATGACTCTGCAAGCATCATCTACCAGTCTTCCTTTCCGCACATATGGCATGCAGCAAAATGTCCTGGCTCGACCTCCTTTAATGCCGGCATCTCCTGCCCGCAGATCTCCTTCGCATACTTGCATCTCGCCTTAAACCGGCAGCCTGCCGGCGGATTAATGGGACTTGGCACCTCACCCTCAAGGTGGACTCTCTTCTTTGTTCCCTCTTCATCCATGTCTGCCTCTGGAATAGCCGAGATCAGCGCCTGTGTATACGGGTGGACCGGATGATCATAAAGCGCATGGTTGCTCGCAAGCTCCACCATAGAGCCTAAGTACATAACGCCTACCCTGTCAGAAATGTGTTTTACCATAGACAGATCGTGGGAAATAAACAAATAAGTAAGGCCCATTTCTCTCTGAAGCTTGATCAGAAGGTTTACAATCTGTGCCTGGATGGAAACATCAAGAGCCGAGATGGGCTCATCACAGACGATAAACTTCGGCTCCACTGCAAGAGCCCTGGCAATTCCGACGCGCTGTCTCTGCCCTCCGGAAAGCTCATGGGCAAAACGGTTGGCATACTCTGCATTTAAACCTACCTTATGAAGCAGCTCGTTTACCTTCGCTTCCTTCTCCTTTTCTGACATATGAAAATGCACATTCATTCCTTCAGTAATAATCTCACCGATGGTCATACGCGGGTCGAGAGATGCGTAAGGATCCTGGAAGATAATCTGCGCATCCTTGCGGAAAGCAAGCAGCTCTTTTCCATGGAGCTTCGATACATCCTTCCCTTCAAACAGCACGGTTCCGCTCGTTGCATCGTAAAGCTTCACAAGGGTGCGCCCGCAAGTGGTCTTGCCACAGCCTGATTCTCCCACAAGCCCAAGCGTCTCTCCCTTTTTAAGCCTTATATTCACACCGTCAACTGCCTTGAGCGTCTGGTTCTTTCCCGCCTTAAAATATTTACACAGATTTTTAGCCTCTACAATATATTCGCCCATTACTTATCCCTCCTATCGTAAAATGACTCTACCTTCGGAGCCTTCTCATGCATGAGCCAGCAGGATACCTTGTGGGTGTCGCTTAATACCGTCTCCGGCGGCTTGCGTTCTTTACAGATGGGCATGCAATACTCACATCTGTCTGCAAACGGGCAATGGTTCAGAGGAAGCAGAAGATCCGGCGGCGTTCCGCCAAGTGCGTAGAGTTCCTCCTTGGACTCGCTTCCCAGTCTCGGAACAGACCTAAGAAGCGCCCAGGTATAAGGATGCTTACTCTCATTAAAGATCTCTTTTGTCGTACCTCTCTCCACAACCTCTCCTGCATACATAACCTGGATGCGGTCCGCAAAGTTGGCCACAACGCCCAGGTCATGGGTAACAAGAATAATGGCTGTATTCATCTCAGTCTTAAGCTCCATCATGAGATCCATGATCTGCGCCTGGATTGTCACATCAAGAGCTGTCGTGGGCTCATCTGCGATCAGGACATTCGGGTTGCAGGCCAGGGCAATGGCAATCATAACCCTCTGGCGCATACCTCCAGACATCTCATGGGGGTAATTGTCAATCCTCTTTTCAGGGCTCGGGATATTTACCAGCTTCAGCATCTTAATGGCCTCTTCTCTTGCCGCCTTCTTATCCAGCTTTTTGTGGATCATCAGACTCTCCATAATCTGTTTGCCCACTGTCATCGTCGGATTTAAGGAGGTCATGGGATCCTGGAAGATCATACCAACCTCGTCACCCCGGAACTCGCACAGCTCTTTCTTATTCATCTTAAGTACATCTTTCCCGTTGCAGACAATCTTAGATTCCGGCTTGATCACTGCAAAGGGGGGCTTCAGCAGACGAAGAATGGATTTTGCCGTCACCGTCTTTCCGCAGCCAGACTCTCCTACGAACGCCAGCGTCTCACCTCTGCTGAGTTCAAAGCTTACGCCCCGCACAGCTTTTACTTCGCCGGCATATGTATTAAAGGAAACATTCAAATTCTCAACTTCTAATATTTTTTCCATAACCGTCTCTCCTATTTTCGTAATTTCGGGTCCAGCGCATCTCTTAGCCCGTCACCAAGCAGTGTAAATGAAAGCATGGTAAGGGCAATCATGAGCGCCGGGAACATAAGCTGGTACGGGTAAAACATAAAGTTCTGCTGCGCTGCCGAAGCAAGAGCGCCCCAGCTTGTTGACGGCGGCTGTATTCCCAGTCCTACATAGCTTAAGAACGCCTCCGAGAAGATATATCCCGGAATGTCAAAGGTAATGGCAACAATGATCATTCCGATCGTATTCGGGATCATATGCTTCAGAATAATCTTAATGGGGGCAACACCCAGTGCATTTGCCGCCAGTACATATTCCTGTGACTTCAGCTGAAGCATCTGCCCCCGCACAAGCCTGGCGATTCCGCACCACCCGGTAAGCGTCAGGGCAACCAGCATGGTTCCCAGGCTCTTACTGTCCGTGATAACCGAAATAAGGATAACGATAATCAGATACGGGATACTTAAAAGCACCTCTACGATACGCATCATAATATCATCCACAGCCCCGCCGAAATATGCCGCGATACCGCCGTATATACTTCCTACAACGCTGGCGATCACCGCGCCCAGAATACCGATAATAATTGAAACACGTCCTGCCTGCCATACTCTGGCGAACAGGTCTCTTCCCAGATCGTCCGTGCCGAACCAGTGCTCGGCGCTCGGTCCTTTATTAATCGCGTCAGCATCAATCTGCTCAAACTCATATCCGCTGATTGCAGGTCCGAATAAAATGAAGAATACCAGAATCAGCAAAATGATCAGCGCGGCAAATGCCACCTTATTTTCCTTAAGTCTTCTCCATGCATCCCGCCAGTAACCGACCCTCGGCCTTGTGGGGGCTTCGGCATCCTTGTCAATCCCGATGATTGTAAATTTTTCATCAGGTATATTTTCCATCCTATCTGTCACATCGTGGTTTACCATCATCTGCTCTTCCTCCTACTTCACACGGATTCTCGGATCCATAATACTATATGCAATGTCAACGACCAGCTGGACAAACACGAACAGCGCCGCCGCAAATACAGTAGTACCGATGATCATTGTATAGTCACGGTCATTGATCGAATTAATATAATAGAATCCAAGTCCCGGAATACCAAATATCTTCTCTACTACGAAGGATCCCGTGAAGATTCCGGATACCTGGCCTACAAGAAGTGTCATACAGGGAAGGAACGCATTCTTAAGGACATGCTTCTTCACTACATTTAACTTACTTACACCCTTCGCCTCCGCCGTAAGAATATAATCCTGGCCCATGACATCCAGCATATTGGATTTTACATAACGGGCATAGGTCGCAATCGTACCAAAGCTAAGTACAATAACCGGAAGGACTACATTCTGCCAGCTTCCCCATCCCGTAGTCGGCAGAACCATAAGCTTCACGCTTAAGAAGTACTGCAGTACTGACGCCAGTACGAACACAGGCACCGTAATTCCGAGAATCGCAATAAACATAACGATATAATCCGGCCATCTGTTCTTATTAAGGGCTGCCACAATTCCAAGAAGAATACCAATCGCAATACCTGCAAGCAGCGCCAGTCCTCCTGGCTGCGCCGAAACAGACGCATTCGTAAGCAGCGTATCCGTAACCTCACGCCCCGGATATCTCAGAGACTCTCCCAGATCACCCTTCGTAACCAGATTCTTCATAAAGATCAGATACTGTTCGGACGTAGACTTGTCAAGCCCATACTTCTCATAATAATTTTCCCTTGTCTGCTCCGGCAGGTTCCGCGCCATATGTGCCAGCGGGTCTCCCGGAATACTATGCATCAGAAAGAAGGTCGCAGTAACAACAATAAACAGCGTAACCAACATATATCCGATACGTTTTACGATAAATTTTGCCATTTCTTCTCTTCCTTTCTCTCCGGGGACAGGGGATTTTCAATCCGGGACGGGGTATTTTAAAAAATACCCCGTCCCGGATTGAAAGTACCCTGTCCCCAGGTGATACTAAAAGCCGCCGCCCCGAGAAAGACAGCGGCCTCCTGTTAATTCGTGAATAGTTGCTATTTCTTTTCAATGTATACATACTTCAGTCCGGAAGTTGAAGTCTCACGCTCATTCAGATTCTTCACATAATCATAATGGAAGGAGATCTTTCTCTCGTTTACAAGCGGACAGATATTGCATCCTTCTTCAAAGAGAACCTGTTCTGCCTGTCCGTAAAGCTCTACACGCTTTGTCTCGTCCATCTCGCGGCTTGCCTGTGCGATCAGCTCGTCAAACTTCTCGTTGGACCAGTTTGTCGGAATGTTGCCTGCATTCTCTGTTGTGAAGAGTGAGATCATGGACATCGGATCATCATAGTCTGTAGTCCATACCATGTTTGCCATCTGGTATTCACCGCCATTGGTCTTCTGCTGGAAGGTTGACCACTCGTTGAAATCCAGTTCAATATTAACGCCAAGGATCTCTTTGTACTTCTGCTGTACATACTCACCGTAGTTACGTGTCCACTGTGTCGTAGCACTTAAGGAATATTTTACATTGATTGTGGACGGATCGCTTCCAAGTCCCAGCTCCTCCATACCTTTCAGCAGGAGTTCCTTTGGATCTTCTTCTTTTGCCATCTTCTCAAGCGGTCCTGGCACCTGATCGCGGTATTCTCCGTTCTCACCTGTGGAAATAGCCTGCGGAACCCACCAGTATGCCGGAACATGAAGATCCTGGTAGATTGTCTTTGCCATGTCTTCCCTGTCTACTGCAAGGGTAAATGCCTTGCGGATGTTCAGGTTCTTAAACAGCTCGTCATTTACATTGAAGAAATCAAAACGCATAGCCGGCTGATGGGTGTCTACACGTTCTACCCCTTCCTTCTTGTCGAAACGGTCTACCCACTCCTGCTCACCTACAGATGAAGTGTCAAGTGCCCCGCTCTCAAAGGAGTTGTATCTTGCATTCGAGTCCGTTACAATCGCAAAATTAACCTTATCCAGTTTTACATTGTCCTTGTCCCAGTACTGGTCATTTTTAACAAGCGTGATCTCAGAGTTATGTGTCCAGCTGTCTACTTTAAACGGTCCGTTAAAGATCAGTGACTCAAGCTCTGAACCATATGTCTCGCCGTATTTTTCTGCGATATCCTGGCGTACCGGATAACATGCTCTTGTGTCAGTAATAGACATGAAATAAGGTGTGGGTGCTTCCAGCGTAATCTCCAGCGTCTTGTCATCAACAGCCTTTACTCCAAGTTCCTCCACTCCCACTTCACCGTTTACGACCTTCTGTCCATTCTTAATAAATGGTGCCGTAAAGAAAGAGTTGGGTGAACCTGCATCCGGATCCAGCGTCCGGGTAATGCCATAGGCATAATCTGCTGCAGTGACAGCCTGTCCGTCAGACCACTTGTTATCGCGCAGCTTGAATGTCCACACGGTTCCGTCTTCATTCGGCTCCCAGCTCTCTGCGCCTGCACCTTCACGCTCCTGCTTTCCATCCTTTTCCACGAGACGTGTAAGCGGCTCCAGGGTATTCTTGTTGATTTCCCATCCATACATATCATTCCCCTTAATAGTATCAAGGGTTGACGGCTCTGTCGCAAGATAGGTATTATACTGCTGTGCGTCTGCTCCGCCTCCGCCGCCTGAGGAACCTTTCCCTCCTCCGCCACATGCTGTCAGCGATAATGCCATCGCTGCTACAAGCAATGCTGAAACTAACTTCTTTTTCATAATGTGACCTCCTTCGCATCATTTTAATTTTGTGAGATATATAGCTTTTCTATAAATCCCATTACCTTTTTCTATTATAGCAAATGCTACAGTCATTTAATAGTGGAAATAAAAAAAATATGCATTTTTGTACAAAATGCATATTTTTTCAATATAGTATTTGTTATATTTTAACGAATAACTGTTTCTGCAGATTTCTTGTTATAACCTGTGGATTATCCTCATATTTTATGTTAGAAAAGCCCTCCGAATTCCTTCCCGATATCCTTTCTTTCCATGTCCCCTTCTATCATCACAGCTGATACAAGAAGATTGATAAGTGCCATAGGCGCTGATGCCGTGTTCAGGAACATCCTCGTCGTGCTGCGCACCGTGAGGAGCTCATCCGCATATTTTGCAATGCCCGCATCACTGCTGTCCGTAATTCCCACCACCTTTGCCCCCTTCTTCTTTGCATACCGGGCGATCTGGTCTGTCATGAAATAATAATCAGGAAATGTAACTGCTACAAGCAGTGTCCTTGCATCAAGGGACGGGATAGCGGAATAGACACTTTCGTTCAGCTCTGTGTTCACTACAACCGTGGAAATCCGTACCCCCGCAAGATCCGAAGCCAGCCACTGGCAGATGATATGGGACATCCCTCTGCCGCATAGCACGATCTTCGGGTATTCACAGAAAAGCCTTGCCACCTTCATATAATACCGGCTGTCAAATCCCCTGGAAAATTCATCCAGGAGTCCACGCTCTTCCATACAGAGCTCGGCAAGGAGCCGTTCTTTATCGTTCAGTTCATACTCAGGCACGTCTGTGTTAAAATAGTCATTCTGCTTATACAGGCCAATCCGCCGGTTCACATTAATATATTTCCGAATTTCATACTTTACCTCGTTAAAGCTATTGTATCCAAGCACCTTGCAGGCATTCAGGATTGTAATCTCTGTAATCTCAAGCTCCCGGCTCATCTCCCTCAGCGTAATGAACGCCATGGTGTCAATATTATCCTTAATATAGTCCGCAACCTGTCTCTGTTTTTTTGTCATTGCCGGGTAGTGAGCTTCTATCCGCATCATGATATCCATCTCCATATGAAGCACACCTCCCTTCCCTTTGGATTTTGCCAGTTTATAAAAATTATAATATATAAAAAATTTTTTCGCAACAGGTCTTGCAAATTTCATTCGAAAGGATTATTATAGTAAATGCTTTATTTTTAATATCATTTTTGACAAAGGGGGATTTAATATGAAAAATTATATTTTGGAACAACTATCAGCACTCACTTCTATTCCAAGTCCCTCCGGATATACCCGCAGGATTACGGACTACGTACTTGGTCAGCTGCGTGATCTGGGATACCAGCCGGAGCTTTCAAACAAGGGAAATGTAAGCGTTGTTTTAGGCGGCAGCAAAAATCCGCTTGTTTTATCGGCTCATCTAGATACTTTAGGTGCTATGGTCAGAAAAATCAAAGACAACGGACATCTCCGGCCGACCACCATTGCCGGTCACCAGTGGGATACATGCGATGGTGAAAACTGTACGGTGCATACACGGGACGGACGTGTCTATACCGGTGTCGTGCTCAACATCGAACCATCTGCGCACGTTGCAGATAAAAAGAAATCGAAAAAAGAATCCCACATGGAGATACTGCTGGATGAAAATGTTCATTCAAAAAAAGGCGTCCGAAAGCTCGGGATACAAAACGGGGATTTCATTGCAATGGATCCACGCACGACCATTACAGAAAGCGGATATATTAAGAGCCGTTTTCTGGATGATAAGCTCTCTGCCGCTATATTGTTAGGACTGGCAAGAGCGGTAAAGGAGGAGGAGATTTCCCTTGGCCGGAAGGTTACACTTCTGTTTACGGTTTATGAGGAGGTCGGACATGGCGCATCCTGCATCCCTGAAGACACCGAGGAACTGATCGCTGTAGATATGGGCTGTGTCGGCGATGGTCTTGAATGTGACGAGCACATGGTTTCCATCTGCTCCAAAGATTCCGGCGGACCCTATGATTATGACATTACCTCCAGGCTCATAAGCCTTGCAGAAGAGTACGAGTTGGACTATGCCGTTGACATCTATCCACACTACGCCTCTGATGCAGGTGCGGCGTTAAAGAGCGGCCACGATATCCGCTACGGCCTGATCGGGCCAGGCGTATACGCTTCCCATAATTATGAAAGGGCGCACACCGACGGGATGATGAATACATATAGCCTTCTTAAAGCCTATGTTCATTAGTACAGACTGCATTTTACGAAAGTACAATGTCAATCCCCACACACGAATCGTGTGTGGGGATTGTTATAGTTCAGCCCTTGGTCGAACTGTTACTGGGGATTTCCTATTCTCAGTTATCCGGCTCCTGCTCTTTTGGATCATGAGTTTCTATATACTCAATTAGATCAAGTATTTTTTTATCACTCATGCCACTGGCTCTAAGCTGACGAATAAGATTAACAATTTCCTTACCTGTCATATTTTCACCACCTTTTTCATAAATACAGTCTGTCTTGTGTCTCTATTATAACAATTACGGATTTTTGTGTAAAGTCTTTGTTACGATTCACGGGGCCGTGCACTCCGCTGCACGGCATCCGAGCCGATAAAGTGGTGGTTTTCAGCATCCGGCCCCTCGCTGAAAGCATCTACTGCGACAGCCGTTCAGACTGTTATCAGATCCAGGATTTTGACCGGGTGCGGATCAAAGAAAATGCACTTCAGATTATACGTGACGACCTGCGCAGAAAAGAAAGCCCAAAAACTGTGGGAATATTTTTCTGAAGAATGTACAAAGCGGAAGATTGCATACCGGATGGAAGATATTATCCATCAGTATAAAAGGGCATATCAGACGGAACAATTATGCTTATTCTGACGTTGTATATCGATTCATTTACACTAATGTCTCACTACTTCAAAGCGTTCCAGTGCAGCTTCCTCACCTTCCCTGATTCCCGCCTTCTGCTTCGCAATGGCAATCTGCTCATCCACCGTGTCCACACCTTCCAGATTCGGGAGCAGCAGTCCTCTTCGGAATCCTTTGGTTACGATCACACCGTACCGCTTCACATCCAGTTCCTCTTTGGAATCAATTTTCTCCGTACTGCCAAGCACATCTACGCTGATGGCAAGCCTGCCAAGTTCCTCCGGCTCTATGGGGGAGAATCTGGGGTCACGGGCAGCTGCGCTCACTGCATTCTCTATAATTTCCTCTGCGACAGAGCCATGTACTGCCTGAATCGTGCCGATGCATCCCCGGAGCCTTCCCTCCTTTTTAACGGAGACAAAGGTTCCTGCCCTGCTGTGATACATTTCCGCCGGAAGTCCCTTTGGAACCTGGATTTACTGGTCCACAAAATATAAGGGCACCATTGCCCCATGGTCCAGTCTTCTCTCCCGCTCACCTGCGGTTCCCGCCGGCAGCCTGCCGGCCTCTGCCAGCTTACACAGATTTTCCACAAACTCTGTATCATATTCTGCTTCGATCCTCATCTGTCCTGCCCTGAACTGACCGAAATCTCCTCTTGCCTTCTTTCCCGGTGAGATGTGAAAATAATCCGCATACATGACCTGATGCGGCGTAAGCAGGACAACCGTTTCCGGCTTAAGACCTGCGATCCTGCGTCCGGTCTCATGATAGGAATCAACGGTAGCCTGAATCTTTTTCTCCTCGCCTCTGCCGATCTCCGGTATAATTAACGGCGGGTGTGGAACCATAAACGCTCCTGTAATCATAATCTTATCCCTCCCGGTTTCTTTTTTACGCTCTGCGCATTAAACGTTGCCAATCAGAGTAATTGTTCAGTACCTGGCGGTTCAGTCTTCATTTTTATATAACGCATAATAATCGGACTCCAGATTATCCATCATCTGCCCATACCATCTCTTTGCATCATCAAGTGCCTTATTATAAATAACCGGCGCCAGCCTCTGTTCAAATAAATCCAAAAGCTGTATTTGTTCAATCATGCCGATCTCTTCTCCCCGTTCATCCAGATAAAATGCCTTGATTTCCTCACCCAGCTTTTTCCTCTGGGCTTCCGACAATTTAATCTGCGGCATACGCTCCCTTTTTGCCATAATCTTCACTCCTGCTTTCACTCTTGATCGCTGTACTGCCCGCTCCGTCCGAAGCATCTGATATTATCCCACAGTTTCTAAGGAACTATTCCTAGGTTCCCGACAGCTCGCCTTTTGATACGGTTAATTCCATATTCATACTCGTATCCTTCCCGGCAGCAATCTTCAGTCTGTTTTTCCCCTTTTTCAACAGCACATTCTGCTAACCCTCCATCCTTCTCAAGAGCAGAAACTTCACACACAGTCAGAATTCCTCTGGACACCGTAAAACGGATTCCCATTCCGGCATAACTCATCCCGTACACTCTCCGGGGATCGTCCTGATATGGCGGCCTTGGATCCTGGCTTAAGATCTCCCGAAGCACCTCCCGGTGCTCCTCTGGCACCCTTTCAAGCCATTCCCCCGGAAATTCCACGGCAAGCCTGTAGTCCTTCACCCTTCCTGCAAATCCGCCCTGTGCGTCCGGAAAGGCATCCACATAGGGCAGATAAGGCTTGATATCATAGACCGGGGTCCCGTCTGTCATATCCACGCCCGACACATATAAGACACAGCCCTCTTTTCCCTTTTCCACACCTTCCATCCTTACACAGGATAACCCAATCGGATTCGGTCGGAAGGGCGAGCGGGTGGCAAAGACACCCACCCGCTGATTGCCCCCGAGCCTGGGCGGACGCACCATGGGGCGGAAACTCTCTTCTGGCACCTCAGAAAATCCCCACAGAATCCAAAGACGGGAATACTCCTCAATTCCCCGCAGCGCATCCGGACTGCGGTATCCCGGCTCGAATACGATCCTCCCCTTTGTATCCGCAAGCCCGCTCTGCCTTGGCACTCCGAATTTCCCGGGAAAATCTGTGCGGATACGGGCAATTACCTTAAGCGTCAAAGCTTAAGCCCCCTGTAACGGTTCACGCATGCATAGATCTCCTGCTTTCTCGGAAGGGCAAGATTCCCCGACAGATAGCCCCCGTCGCTTACTGCCTCGAAGCCCTTCTTCTCCATCTCCCCCAGAAGTCCTTCCACAATCTCCTGGACCGTCCTCTTTCCATCCAGCATCTCCTCTTCCATATGCTTCAGCATATATCCCAGGCAGGTAAGCTGCTCATAATCCGCAAGCTGCTCCACATATCTCAAATCCACGGTCTCGTGGTTCAGCTGCACGCCGTCCTTTCCCATCGTCTTAATCTTAATCCTGCCCTTGTGGACAATCCCAGGATTCCTTCGTGGCCTTCGTTCAAAGGACGGCTTTTTCACCCGCTCCTTTGGCAGACCGAGGGAAGGATAAGCGGCTGCCGCCTCCTTTGCCCGGGCTGTAATCTCCTTCGGAATATAGCGGTCCATCTGCAGGATCGTGTCTGATACCTGAAAATAAGCTCCTGAACTTCCTGCAACAAGAACCGTGGAAATTCCCTGAAGTTCGTAAAGATCCCGCATTCTTTCAATAAACGGGGTGATAGGTTCCATATTCCGGTGAATCACCTGCTGCATCAGCTCGTCCCGCACCATAAAATTGGTGGCGCTGGTATCCTCATCAATAAAAAAGGTCGTTGCCCCTGCCTCCATCGCTTCCACCACATTCGCTGCCTGGGAGGTGCTGCCGCTTGCATCCTCCGTGGAAAACGCTCTCGTATCCTTTCCATTTGGCAGATCATTAATGAACATAGAGATATCTGTCCGCTTAATGCTCCGCCCGTCCTCCGCGCGAAGCTTAACCGCACCGTCCTCCGTCACCACATACTCCCGCCCGTCGCCGGCAATGTGGGGATATACGCCCATCTCCAGCGCCTTAAGGAGCGTGGATTTCCCGTGGTATCCGCCGCCCACGATGAGGGTAATCCCTTTCTTTATCCCCATTCCGGCAATCTTCCCTTTATAAGGCAGGTTCATGGACACCTCCATGGACTCAGGGGAAATGAACTTCACCGCTCCCTTCATGGGACGCTGGGACACTCCTGATTCCCTTGGAAGCACTGATCCATTTGCCACAAATGCCACAAGCCCCATCTCCTTAAAACGGCTTCTGATGTACTCCCTGTCTTCTGAAAGCTCCATCACTTTTTCTGCCCGGGCCCGGTCAGTATTCTTGTAAAGCAGCGCATTCTCAACGCATTCCGGAAGAAAATCAAATAAAATCTTCATAAGCTCTCTTGCATTAATCGTCCTTCCATTTGCCGGGAATCCGGCCTCGAACCGGACCGTCACGTCCCCGTTTGCCGGATTTACTGTACAGGCGCTCCGCTCTAAGATCTCCTGTCCGCATCTTGTCACGGAGAGGATTCCGCTTTTTCCTGAGCCTTTTGCCTGAAAGGAATATTCTGCTGTCTGCTTCTCAAAGCATCTTGTCAGAAAATCCTGCAGGGCAATACGTTTGTGCTTTTTATCATAAAGTCTGTCTGGAAATCCCGCCATCTTTCCTGCCACTTCAATATGAAGCTTAGACGGAGCCGCAAAGGGATCTCCCTGTACATGGTCAATGACCAGCATATACTTTCCAAAGCGGTAGCTGCCCTTTGTACTCTTATAGGCCGGATACCCTTTCCTGTCAATACTATATAAGAGCTGTCTCAGATCATCTGCTGTTTTCATAAATGATTACACCTTTCTTTTCATACTGTAATGTAAGGGATTATAACGAAATAGTCCCTGTTACAAACATATACAGTATAACACGTATGCCCTCCAAAGTCTAACACTAACCTAACATCAATGGTTTTCAGCTTATCCAGTCCCAAAAGATAATCAACAGACTTTTACAATCTGTATATAGAAGTGTACTAAAAAGAGTATAAAGCCATTGACAATTCAATAGACCTTACACCCTTTAGTAATATTTATGTGGTTGTTATGAGATTTTCTGTAGCTTTTCGCTGTGCTCTGTCACTACCTTTTTAAGTAGCTCAATATCGTCAAGTGCCGCATCCATCTTGTCCGCATAATCTTTATAGCGGTTATATGTATCAGTGTAGCAAGCTTCGATATTGTTTAAAGCCGGCGTAATTATGTTTTCCTGGTATAATTTCACTTGATGCAAATCATCTTTCATATATTGCATTTCAGCTTGTACAGATGAAACATTGTTTTTTAGAGAATGAACCTCATTTTTAATTGGCTTTAGTCGGGCATCTAGCTTTTTGTCCAGTAGCTGAGAGATTGCTAATAAATCTTCATTCGTCAATGTCATTATATCACTCCCTTTTTCCGTGATTCATTTCGTTGTCTCTGTAGTGCCTATTATATCACGTATGGGGTGTAAAGTCTATTCAATTATCAATAATGATTACGATTTCAAACCTCTGCTCTTCTGAGCCTTTCCACGACACTTACACGGCCGATCATCCGGCTGCAGACAGCCGGTACTGCCGCTGCCACGACAAAGAGCGGAAATGCACAGAGGAACACGGGAAGTATGGTAAAATGCCACTTAAAAAAGAAAAAGTCTTCTCCCGCCATGCGCACCAGAGTCACATTCAGAACAGCGCCAAACAAAGCACCAATGACGGATGCCAGCACTGCATAACATTCTCCCTCGAAAAAGAGCATCTCCCTTAGCTGCCTTCCTGTCATACCAACCGCCTCCATCATGGCGAATTCCTGCCTTCTTGACAGTACGGAAGTCACCATGGTATTGATAAAATTTAAAATTCCGATCAATGACAGGATGAACACTAGCAAACCTCCAACCATGGCATACATCCTAATATGCTGTTCAAATTCCGCCACCATAGAGGCTTTGGACTGGTATGTGAGATCCGGATTTACATTTTCACAGTAGTCGGAAAGCCACACATCCGTCTTTTTCTCCGCTTCCGGCTCCACATCAAAGATTGTCCGCATGGGATTCTGCTCTCCCATCAGATCCAGGTATTCCCCCTCCGGAAGAATATAATTGCAGTCAAACATTCCAAAATGCTGGAATCCGCAGGAGTAAGGCATATCCGCCACTGCCAGGACCTCGTATTCCCGGCTCTCCCCATTCTCATTTGCCACAGTCACCTTCTCACCCGGACGGAAATAATCAATCCCTTTTTCCTCCACCGTGCGGAATCTAGTCGCAATGACATATTTACCGTCTGAAAACTTCTCCCAGTCAAGATCCCCGTCCGTATTTTCAAGCTTCTCCATCACAGACCGCCCGATTCCGTATACCTTACCGTCCAAAAACCGGCTTTCTCTAAAGTCATCTATAAAGGCCATTCCTTCACTGCCTGCCAGATATTCGAGAGTATTCTGTGCATGCTGATTGTCAAAGATCCGTTCCTCGATGAGCGCATACGCCTCGTCCGTGAATTTAGGATCAATCTCCTTCATATAAATATTTCCAGTTTTCCTGATTCCGTCCCTGCTTTTCAGCTCCTCCATAAATTCATCTGTCACTCCATCCCTCACAATAGATTCAAAATTAACAGACACATTATCCAGCGTGGCATCCGAGACAGAAAAGTCACTGACTATCCTGCCAGAGACAAACCTGTCAATGTCAAATCCCTGTACAAGGCTGTATATACTGTTTAAAAGCACCAGTGCAAGAGAGAGGGAGAGCACAACCAGCACCATCTTTTTCCGGTTTCTCTTTATGTTCTGAAATGCCATCTCTACCGGGCGCACGCGCCTTGTTTTTTTGGTTTTCCGCTTCCCGTCTGTTGTATTCTGTCCTTCCGTAAACCTTACCGCTTCTATAGCCGAAGCTTTTGACACCATCCTGCATGGCCTGATGCTGCCAAGCATTACCGTCAGGAAAGAGAATACAGCCGCTCCCGCAAAGATGCCGGGATTTAGTGCCACCTCTGTATTCGCTGAATCCGAAAATACCAGTTCCTTCATAACAACCGGCAGAAGCAGCTTTCCAACTGCAGCCCCTGTAAGAAGCCCGGCCGGAATGCCGTACAGGGAGAGAATATACGCCTGTCTCCGCACAATACGGCGAAGCTGCCTTCCCGTCGTCCCTACCGTTTTCAGCAGACCGTAATACCGGATATCCCGGTATACATTTATGTAGAAAATATTATAGATAATCAGATACCCTGACACTAATATGACGGTAACCAGACCT
>Ga0137307_101562_pt1 | contig 19509 bp, 19 predicted proteins | sample NAcewD2O_March_2_FD_97180 | JGI IMG/M metagenome (GOLD analysis project Ga0137307, IMG submission 97180) | Mouse cecal microbial communities from Vienna, Austria - N-Acetylglucosamine amended D2O_March | ecosystem: Host-associated > Mammals > Digestive system > Large intestine > Cecum | place... | reverse complement strand
CTGCCAGGCATGTGGAAAATCCATTTGACGCGTATTCAGCCAATCCGTTTTCCATGCCGGACGGACGAAAAATTATGCCGGAAGATTTGGAAAATGCATCGGCGGCAGTATATGTGATCAGCCGCATTGCAGGAGAGGGGAAAGACCGCAGGAAGATAGAAGGAGACTATTATTTAAGTAAAAAAGAGTGGGAAGACATTTTATACTTAGATCAGGCCGATATACCAATCGTACTGCTCTTAAATGTGGGAGCGCCAATAGAACTGACCGATGTTCTGCAAAGGGCCGGAAATATAAAAGCGGTGTTAAATATTTCTCTTCCCGGGCAGGAGGGAGGCCATGCGGCTGCGGATGTTTTGTTTGGCCGTGCGGCGCCGGGAGGCAGATTGACTGCTACCTGGGCCAGGCATTATGAAGATTATCCTTCGGCAGACAGCTTTGGTTATTTGAACGGAAATTTAGAAACAGAGGAATACAGGGAAGGAATTTATGTGGGATATCGGTATTTTGACAGTTTCGGTATACAGCCATTGTTTCCATTCGGTTATGGCCTGTCCTATACGGATTTTTCTATAGAATATGAAGGGCTTCAGAGAACAGAGAGAGGCATGGATATCACAGTCACTGTAAAGAATACTGGAAAAATGTATTCTGGACGTGAAGTAGTGCAGGTTTATGTAACGCCTCCGCAGACAGGCTGTGCAAAGGAGTATCAGCGGTTAGTCGGTTTTGCAAAGACAAATACGTTAATGCCGCAGGAAAAACAAACGCTTATGATTTCTGTTGACCAATCGGATCTTGCCGGCTATTCGGAACAGCTCCGTGCGTGGTTCATGGAAGCCGGAACATATGGCATATGGATTGGGAATCATTCAGCGTCACTGCAGCTTGCAGAATTGTTTACCGTTCATAAACAGACCATATTGGAACATACAAAGGGCTGCTGTCAACCCAATGCAGTGATGGAAGAACCTGGCATAGCTGAATTTGCCAAGAATAAAGCCGGGGAATGGCTTTTGACGGCGGAGGAGCAGAAGATTCCGGTTTCTACATTTATACCGCGGGAAGAAAGGGAGAGGATATATCAGATATCACCTGCAGAAGAACAGTCTGCTGCAGAATTAATTCCGCTTTTGTATGGAAACATTACGCAGGGCGCCGGCACGCTTGGATCGGCCGGAATCCGAGTGCCCGGCTCTGCCGGCGAAACAACAGAAGCTCTGGAAGAAAAGTATGGAATCCGTTCTTTGATCATGGCGGATGGTCCGGCAGGACTTCGTCTAAGGCAGAGCTATGAAGTAGACCGTAAAACAAATTCCGTATACGGCGTCGGTGTTTTAGGCGCTTTAGAAAATGGTTTTTTGGAAGAGGCAGAGCATCATGAAAATGCAGATACTTATTATCAATATTGTACTGCATTTCCGGTGGGAACAGCATTGGCACAGTCATGGGATACAGATTTGATGGGGGAGTTTGGAGAAGCTGTTGCCGCAGAGATGGAAGAATTTGACGTTGATCTGTGGTTAGCGCCCGGTATGAACATTCACAGAAATCCATTATGCGGGCGTAATTTTGAATATTATTCAGAAGATCCTTTTCTGTCTGGAATGATGGCGGCGTCTGTAACAACCGGCGTACAAAATCACAGAGGATGCGGTGTTACTATTAAACATTTTTCCTGCAATAATCAGGAGGACAATAGAATGGGGGTGAATATCTGTGTTTCTGAGCGTGCTCTTAGAGAAATCTACCTGCGTGGATTCGAAATTGCGGTAAAAAAGAGTAAGCCGATTGCTATGATGTCTTCTTATAATCTGGTCAATGGTGTTCATGCTGCTAACAGCAAAGATCTTTGTACGGCAATTGCACGCGAAGAATGGGGATTTGAAGGCGTTATCATGTCTGATTGGAATACAACCGTTCCGGAAAATGGAAGTGTGCCGTGGCAGTGTATTGCTGCCGGAAATGATCTTATTATGCCCGGAAATCATAAAGATGCCGCGAATATTTATGAGGCTTATGAACAAGGAAAATTATCGGAAGAAATGATACGGTGCAGTGCGGGGAGGATGCTTAAGATGATTCAAAGACTGTCGGATCAGGGAAAAGAATGTTCCTAAAGAATCAGGTGAAAACAATCTATGCTTGACATAAAAATACTACGAATGTAAGATATGGGATATAACAGATTGGAAACTGCGGGCGCCGGCATCCGCCTGCCACGCAAATGACTTCAATTCGGAGAGGAAAGCATGGAGAGAAAACAGAGACATAAACGGAAGAGCAGCGGTAAAAAGTTTCCACGTGCCGCTGCTGCGGGACTGGCGTTTGCAGCAACATGCATCGCAGTTTGTGCAGCCTTATTTTTTATAAAAAGAGACAGCCGGGAGACTCCGGAGGAACTCCTTGTCCGATACGTGGATCTGATCGGGAAGCAGGAGTATGAGAAAATGTATGAGATGACGGACCCTGAAAATTCCGGATACAAGGATCGGCAAGCTTTTATTCAGCGAAATTCCGCCATCTATGAGGGAATAGAAATCGCGAATATCCAGGTCGAGATCCTGGAAAATGACCGGAAGAAGGATGAGGAAACGGACACGGTGGCCTACCGGATGTCCTTTGACACGGCTGCCGGCAACCTGCATTTTGAAAATGAAATGCGTTTTTCGGATACGGAGGAGGGATATAAAATCCTCTGGCATGACGGCCTGATTTTTCCGGAGCTTTCGGATTCGGACAAGGTGCGGATCGATACTGTCCCTGCGGTGCGGGGAAAGATCTTTGACCGCAATGACCGGATGCTTGCAGGGCCGGGGACCGCGTCGTCGGTGGGCATCGTGCCGGGGAAACTGGAAAATGAAGAGAGCGCCCTGCGGCAGTTATCCGAGCTGCTGGACATGGATACGGAAACGATTCAAAACTGTCTGGATGCGGCCTGGGTGAAGGAGGATTCCTTTGTCCCCATCAAAACGATTCCGAAAGTCAGCGAACTGGATCTGATGGCTCTGGAGCCGGATGAAAAAGCGCTCCGGGAAAAGGCGCGGCAGGACGCGCTGCTTGCCGTCCCGGGGGTCATGATCAGCGACGTGGAGGTGCGGAGCTATCCATTTGGGGCAGCGGCGGGACACCTGACCGGCTATGTGGGAAATGTCACCGCCGAGGATCTGGAGGAGCACCCGGGAGAGGGGTACAACGAAAACAGCGTGATCGGCAGAAGCGGCCTGGAAGGGCTGTTTGAAAAGGAACTGAAGGGCCGGGACGGCTGCAGCATTTATATAGAAAGCGGGGACGGCAGCAAAAAATCCGTGCTGGCTAATCTTCCGGTACAGAACGGACAGGATATCCGGCTGACCATCGACGCGCAGCTTCAGGACGCTCTGTACCAGCAGTTCCGGGAAGATCCCGGCTGCTCCGCCGCGATGGACCCTTACTCGGGAGAGGTGCTGGCGCTGGTCAGCACACCCTCCTTTGACAGCAATGACTTTATCCTGGGACTGTCCGATGCCCGGTGGAACGCCCTCAATGAGGATGAACGGAAACCTCTGCTGAACCGTTTCCGCCAGACCTGGTGCCCCGGCTCTACATTCAAGCCTATCATTGCGGCCATCGGTTTAAAGACTGGTACGGTGGACCCACAGGAGGATTTTGGAAATGTGGGGATGAGCTGGCAGAAAGACGCTTCCTGGGGGGATTACTTTGTGACCACCCTCCATGCGTATGAGCCGGTGACCATGGAAAATGCGCTGATCTATTCGGACAATATTTATTTTGCCAAGGCGGCCCTCAAGATCGGCGCGGACGCATTGGAAAGGGAACTGGATGCTATGGGATTCGGGGAGCAGATGCCCTTTGAGATCGTGATGCCCCCGTCGCAGTATTCCAATACAGAGCAGATCGAGTCGGAGGTCCAGCTTGCGGACAGCGGTTACGGCCAGGGCCAGATCCTGGTCAACCCGCTGCACCTGGCCGGTTTGTATACGGCTTTCTCCAATGGAGGAAATGCGGTGAAGCCGTGGCTGGTATATGAAAATGAAGCCAGTGGGGCAGACACAGATTCGGATAGAGGAAATGATGCCGGCGCAGGAGCGGATGCATATGGAGGAAATGGATCTGGCTCGGAAGAGACAGGCGGTGCCGGTGCAGAAATCTGGCTTCCGCAGATTTTTTCGGCGGAAACTGCGGCGCAGGTTCTGGAAGGTATGAAAAAGGTGGTAAACAACCCGGAAGGTACTGGTTTTGCGGCGCGCCGCGAAGACGTTGTGCTGGCCGGAAAAACGGGAACAGCAGAGATCAAGGCGTCCGTGGAGGATACCGATGGGACGGAGATCGGCTGGTTCGCAGTATTCACCGCGGAAAAGGATGCAGAGAATCCGTTGTTAATTGTAAGCATGGTGGAGAATGTAAAAGAAATCGGCGGCAGCGGGTATGTAGTCAACAAAGACAAGAATGCGTTGGAGACATACTGGGGGAGCGGGCAGTAAAGAGATTTACTGCCCCTGCCAACCCTTCTGAAATTCCATGGAATCAAGAAAAGCTGTCAGAGACAGGTTTTTGGAAATGGTTATGACGTTACCGGAATATGATATTTCTCCAATAGCGCCTGCATGCGGGCAATTTCAGCGTCTTTATCAGCGCTTGCTGCATCCTTCTCAGCAAGCAGACGTTTTTCACGGACACTTGGAAGTTCAATCAATGGTTTCGTCACACGATCTACCTCCTTTCGAAACTGGGCATGCTTTTCAAATATTTTTCAGCGGCATGACGGATGAGACTAATATAATCATCAAATTCCATGTCAGTCAGATATCCCTGTTTCACTTCATCTTCTAATATTAATATTTTAATCTCTCAGGGCTTAAACTGCCGGAGAATTTAGTACATCGTGTTCCTCTAAATCTTTTGCAAATACCCCATTCAGATGTTTTTGAATGGAGATATATGTAAGAAGCTCTTCATCACTGAAATCCGCCAGGCTTTCATATGTTCTTGCAAGACACTTTTTATCAAATTCTTCGTGCGCATAGTAGATGTCCACGCCTTTCGGCGTCAAATTCAGGTAATATTCTCTGTTATTATTTTGATTACGCTCCTGGACGATGAGATCCTTTTTTATCAACTTTCGGACCATCTGCGAGCATGCGCTTTTGGTCTTGCCTAATTGCTGGGATATAACAGTGATCGTTATATTGGGGGTATCACCGACAGCCTGCAGAAAATGCATTTCTGATTGATATAGTATTTCGCCGCCATATTGATGGGGCATTGAGTCATATCTGATGCATAAATCACAGCCTTCATCAAAGTTGTCGATCAATTCAGCGTAGAGTCCGTATCTATTATCCATTGCAAATCTCCTGTATACCATCGCATACCCTAGCACGATATTGCATTAATAATTGAGTAATAAGTGCTCGCTGTCCATGCCATTACTGCGTTGGAGTCAGTCAACGATGCTACCGGTATCGCCTCCTTCCTCCGCCTTGTCCTGACAGAAATAGCAGGTGCAGTATTCACCATTAATTACGCAATTCTGTACTAGGGCCCTCCATCATGGCCATCCGGCCGTTTCACAAGGGATACCCAAGGGCACCCCATCATGGCCGTGGGTGCGCAGAAAAAACGCCGACGATGGTTTTTACGGATTAAAATCCTCATGGATAATTATAACAAACAAATATTCTCTGGTAAAGCAGATAAACAATAATTTTTTACGATAAATTCTGTTTATGTTACAGTTCACGGCCCAACCGGCCGCGAACTGTAACGCATCCAGCCCATTGAAAAGCCGCCTGACGGCGAGGGGCCGGATGCCGCCCCATCACTAAATTGGCCGGATGCCGTGCAGCAAGTGCACGACACCGTGAACAGTAACCTGTTTATTTATCCGATGTTTCTTTCGGCTCCTTTACCGCACGGTAGATTTTAGATACGATCACACAAATGGAAAACGCAACTCCCAGATAAGAAACCATTTTCATGACCAGGTTCATCAGCACTCCGAATGAGCCGAAATTGGAGAAAATAAATGCTCCGATACATACGGCTGCAACGACTGGTTTGTACCATTTGCTGTCTTCATGCTGGATATTTGAAGCTGCAACCCATGCCATACCGGTTGCGGTCGTGTATGTTGCCAGTACAACGATAATTCCGTAAAATGCATAGAAGACGGTTCCAAGCCGCTGTGCCAGCATAAGCAGAGGAATGTCTGTACCGGCTACAAGTGTGGCATTCAGGATAAAAGCGATAAAAATAAATGTCTGAGACAGTACGGTTATAAACTGTCCGAGAACATTGCCCCATACCAGTTCCTTCTGGTGATCCGCCCTGGTGGATACGTTGGCACTGTAAGCGCTCATATTTAATACAACATAAGTAAAATTGAGTACAGCGCTGAAGATCAGGCTTCCGGACATCGAAAGGCCGCTCTTTTCACGGATAAGCTGATCACCCGCGGAAAAATCAACCGTTCCGTTCATATAGCTGAATATACAGATGATAATAACGGAAATGATAATGATCGGCGCGATATTTCCAAGGATATCCGTCAGTCTCTTCATTCCCATAAGAGCGGTGGCCAGTACGGCCGCCAGCATGATTACGGTGCCGGCGAATATGGGAAGGCCGAAAGCCTGGTTCAAAGAAGACGCGCCTCCCGCGATCATACTCCCTACCATCAGGAAAAATGTCAGGGTGTTAAACCATTGGATTGCGGCTCCGATATATTTCCCGCAATAGTGCTTATACATCATTTCCATATTAACAAGCTTATATTTACGGCAGTCACGGGAAACAACCGCAATACATAATAAAATTAAGGCGGCAGAGATGATCAGACCGAAAATGGCGTTTGAACCGTGCGGCGCCCAGAACTGAAGCAGTTCGGCCCCTGTAGCGAATCCTGCTCCGATTCCGAAGGAAACATAAGAACCGGCAAGAATCAGCAAAGTTTTAACGGAAAAAGTATTCGTATTATTATCCATTTGTTCTCCCTTCTGAGTTTGAAAAACTTCAAAAATCATTCCTTTTTGCATCTTTTTTTTATTCTGTAATTTCTCTTTCATAATTACAAAGTATAGTTCAGTGAATTAATAATTAATATACTTAACTACCAAAATAATATAAAAATTTGCAAAAGTCAATAGAAAATAAAGAAACAAAGAACCAGTTTAAGAAAATCAGAAATTTATACAAAAGCAAATAATTATTTTTGTTAAAAACGTATATTGAATTTAAAATAAAAAAAACGTAATATTAAAGTAGATTAATAATTAATATACTACATTATAAAGAAAGAGGAGATTGGATGAAATATGATTTTGATAAAGTAATTGACCGGGAAGGGACGCTCAGCTACAAATGGGACGCCAGAGATATTAATTTTCCGGAAAATCCGCAGGCGCTGCCTTTCTGGATCGCTGATATGGATTTTCCCTGTCCTGAACCGATCGCTGAAGCTGTTCGAAAGCGGGCGGCGCATCCGATATATGGCTACAGTAAAGTGGCTGATGATGCAAGGAGCCTGGCCGCCAAATGGCAGAAAAAAAGAAATCACTGGGATGCCAGACCGGAATGGATCGAATTTACGAACGGGATTGTTCCTGCATTAAGCTCCATGGTAGCCGCGTTTACCGAGCCGGGAGATGGGGTGATCATTCAGCCGCCGGTATATTATCCATTCAGCGAAGTAGTAGTGAACAATGGAAGAAAAGTGATCAATAATAATCTTCTATATGATGGTGAGCGATGGAATATTAATTTTGAAGAATTGGAGTATCTTGCAGAGGAACCTTCCAATAAACTGCTCCTGTTCTGCCATCCTCTGAATCCGGTATCCCGCGTTCTGAGTGAGGAGGAGCTTCGGAGGATTGCGGATATCTGCCTGAAGAACAATGTGATTCTTGCGGTGGATGAGATTCATTCGGACCTGATTTATCGGCATTGCAGGTTTTATTCTATGGCGGCGCTGAGCAAAGAGGCGGAACAGATCTGTGTCGTTGCGACTGCGCCATCAAAGACATTTAATATCGCGGGTCTGCAGATGTCTGCGATTTTCATACCCAACGAGGAGCTGCGGAGAAAATTCCAGAAGGAAACGGAGAAGAGAGTCCTGTATATTGCGAATTTGTTCGGAGCAACTGCATTTGAAGCGGCATATTCCGATCCAGAGTGTGAGGAATATCTGGAACAATTGATAGATTATCTCTGGGAAAACTATCGCTTCCTTGACACATATCTAAAGGAACACATGCCGAAGATCAAATGTCAGAAGCCGGATGCAACCTACCTTTTATGGCTTGACTTTCGGGAACTGGGCCTTGGAGATGCGGAGATCGAAGCATTCTGCCTAAAGGAAGCAGGAGTTGCTTTTGACGCAGGCAAATGGTTTGGGGGAGACGGAGAAGGCTTTATGCGTATCAACATCGGATGTCCCAGGAGTATTTTGGAACAGGGCCTCGGGCGGCTGAAAGAAGCATATCAGAAGAGGGGATTTTAAATGACGCCGTATACGGTAGAGATTCCGTATACAATATCATGGAAGAAAGGTGAGATATATTGGAACGGTATAAAGCAGGAGACGTATTTCCGGATCTTGCGGTCAGGACTGCTTATGAACCGGAGCGAAGTGTAAAGGAGATACTGAGAGGCACGACGGTTTTCTGGGTGCTGCGGTATATCGGCTGCCCGGTCTGCCGCCTGGATGTGGCTCTGATCGCGGAGCGCTACAAGAGTTTCAGAGAAAAAGGCGCGCAGGTTTTTGTGGTCATGCAAAGTGATAAAGAACACATAAAAGAGGCGATGAAAGATGTAAAACTTCCGTTTGAAATTATCTGTGATGATGATATGAGATTCTACGACACCCTCATGATCAGGCCGGCAGAATCCATGGACAGGCTTGCGGGCAGTATGCTGGAAAAGCTTCATGCCAAGGGAGAGATGGCGGACAGATATGGCTTTGTACATGGCGATTATGAAGGAAATGAGCAGCAGCTTCCGGCTTTGTTTATTGTGGATGAGAGCGGAATCATTACTTATGCTTATTATGCGGAAGAACTGGCAGATATGCCGGATGTTGAAGAGGTGTTGGCTCTGCTGTAAGATGGCAGGCAGAAAAAATGATTATAAGACAGGAGGAAAAGTACATGAACCCATATTTTCCAAATTTGTTCAGCCCTATGAAAGTAAAGAAAACGGTTTTTCGCAACCGTATTTTCGGTTCTCCTACGGGAATGAAAGAATTGACGGATCATCGGCATCTGTGTATTAAAAATATTGATTTTCTGCAAAGGCGCGCCCAGGGCGGGGCGGCAATGGTCTGTCTCGGGGACGTGATCGTTGACGAAACAAGTGATATTTCCTGGAATCCAAAAGTCAGAAGCTGGGACAGAGAGAATGAGTTCGCGTTTTATGATATGGCGGGCGCGATTGAATCACAGGGAGCGCACGCATCCATGGAGCTGGTACACGCAGGTATGCATTTCCATGAAGATGACAGGATCAATTATGGTCCCAGCGATATGGTGGATGAATTTGATCAGGGGGACGGCTATGGTATCCGCCGCCACAAGATCATTGAGATGCCCAGAGAGATTATCGATCAGGTGGTAGACAGCTATGGAAAGGCGGCGTTTCGCGCAAAACACTGCGGTTTTACAGCTGTGCTGCTTCATGCGGGACATGGCTGGCTTCCGTCTCAGTTCCTGTCTCCGGTCCTGAACCGCAGGACGGATGAATTTGGCGGAAGCCTGGAGAACAGGGCAAGGATTACGATGATGATCATTGATAAGATTCGTGAATACTGCGGGCCTAATTTTCTGATTGAGGCAAGGATCTCCTGGAAGGAGGGAATGTATGAGGGATATCAGCTGGAAGACAGTATTGAGTTCTGCAAGATGATGGAAGAACATGGGATTGACATGATCCAGGTATCCTGCGGTTCTCTTCATTTCCACGATTCGACCGTTCTGTCTTTCCCAAGCTGGTTTGACGTGGATGAGGGACATAATGCAGAGGCGGCGGCAGAAATCAAAAAGCACCTCCATGTTCCGGTGGGGACTGTTGGCGCCGTTACAGACCCGAATTTTGCCGAAAAATGTATCAAAGAGGGAATGATAGACTATGTGGTAATGGCACGTGCGCTGATTGCTGATCCGGATTATCCGAAGAAAGCAATGCACGGCAAGCTGGATGAGATCAGGCCCTGTCTGCGCTGTATGTCATGCCTTACAGGAGGCTACTACAATCTTCCGCTGCACTGTTCGGTGAATCCTCAGATCGGAAGGGACAGTGATTACAAATTTGCGTTTCTGCCCGCAGAAAAGAAGCGTGTATTGGTTGCGGGCGGGGGGCCGGCAGGAATGGAAGCCGCGATCATTGCTTCAGAACGCGGCCATGAAGTCATTCTCTGTGAGAAAGCGGACTGCCTTGGAGGACTGATGCGCGTCATCGAGAAAGAATCCTTTAAAATCCGTATCAGAACGTACAGGGAGTATCTGGAACGTATGATTGCGAAAAGCACGGTTGAAGTAAGGCTGAACACGGAAGTTACTCCAGAGCTGATCCAGACAATTCAGCCGGATGTTGTAATAGCGGCAGTGGGAGGACATCCCATCATTCCGCCGATCAAGGGGATTGAAAAGTCCATTCAGATCGTGGATTACTACAAGGAACAGCCGGAGATCGGGGAAAATATTCTGGTACTCGGCGGAGGCTTTGCAGGTGTGGAATGTGCCATAGGACTTGCGCTTGAAGGGAAGAAGGCTACGATTGTTGAGATGTCTGATGCATTGGCATCCGGCCCCAACACACCATATCCCGGAACAGGAGCCATGCAGATCGACGCTCTGTGGACAAATGTAAAGAAAAATAATGTGGAAGTTATGCTGAATACGAAATGCGTGGAGATCACGGACGAAGGTATGATCTGTGAAGACAAGGAAGGAAAACAGATCCTGCTCAAGGCAGACAAGGTGATTGCGGCTACCGGAATTGCGCCCAATGAAGATATTGTGGATGCGCTGCGTGATTCAGTGATAGACTTTGCGTGGATTGGCGACTGCTATCAGCCGGGATTGATCCGGACAGCGGTGAGACAGGGATATGATACGTCTTTGAATCTGTAAAACGAAATGCCGGTGGCGCTTGTCCAGAAACGGAAAAAACGAAGTGCAGACCATATACCCCGCAGCCTGGAAGAAGGCATATAAGGGAGAATTATAAAAAGTTCTATTCAACCGGCGCGGCTTATACCGCGCCGGTTGTGTCGTACCAAAAGACAGTTCCACTTTCCGGCTTCATCAAGGAATAGTTTGTTAGAAAGAAATTTCAATAGTATGGGGCAGGATATTATTGCAAATGTAACTTTATTGGCCGGACGCCGTGCAGCAGGTGCACGACGCCGTGTGAACAGTAACCCATAAAATGCTGTATCAGCAACCTACACTAGATCAGGATTGAAAAATACGGATTTCCGGCATATAATATAAAAAAGAATCTCTGCATTTCAGCTTATTTGATGATATTTTGCAGGAAAGAGCAGGGATGAAATCTTTGAACTTCCCTATGTCTATGGACAGACGATATATTACATCCCAGATCCGGGTTTTGCGAAGGAAACCCCGGCACCGCCGGATTATTCGTGCAGATTTTTTTGAATTGACGTCCAGAAAGATCCTACCTTTTTACTCTGCGTCCGTAACGAATCTCGGCTCGCAGATGGTAGCCTCCCGGTGCGGTTATATTCCGGCCTGGGTGGATATATTTGGAACGATGCTGGACGGAAGCTCCGTATATAACGAGATTGTGAGCGACATGAGGATTCTGTAAATAGTAACCTGTGAGGAGAAATCTATGAAAAAAATAATTGTGATCGGATCGCCGGGAGCCGGAAAGAGCACATTTTCCAGGAAACTGCAGAACATAACCGGCCTGCCGTTGTTTTATCTGGACATGATCTACCACAGGCCCGATAAGACGACCTGTTCTGCGGAAGAATTTGATGAAAAGCTGAACCAGATCCTGGTGCAGGACCAGTGGATCATTGACGGCAACTACGCAAGAACGCTTCCGCTGCGTCTGGACCAGTGTGATACCGTATTCTGGCTGGACTATCCGCTGGAAGTCTGCCTGCAGGGGATCGAGTCGCGTTTCGGCAGGCCGCGTTGTGATATGCCCTGGATCGAGAACGAATGGGATGAAGAATTTCTGGAATTTGTGAAAAACTTTCCCTCACAATATCGGCCGGAAATACAGCGTATTCTCCGGGAATATCCGGAAAAAGAGGTCATCGTATTTCAATCCAGGGAGGCGGCGGAAGAGTTTTTGAAAAAAAGGATGTGAACCAATGAAAAAGAGATTTGATCTTGCAGGAGCCTATTCCTTATGAAATGGCTGGCTACTTGTATATGTATAGGGTATACACAAACAGTTTACAATTTAAAAGAGGAGAGAACCATGGAACGACACACATTTGCAATGAAAGTAAAAGAAGGACAGATGGACGAATACCGCGAAAGGCTGGGCCGCATTTGGCCGGAGCTGACCGCATTTCTGGACCGGAATCAGGTGAAAAATTTCAGTATCTGGAATGCGGAGGCTTTGATCTTCGGGTATTATGAGACTACAGATGGCAGGCCGCTTTCCCAAAAGGAGGAAGCGGTAAAAAAGGAATTGACCGGAAAGATAGAAGAGACCTTCGACTGGATCTCCGTCCCTGGGCAGCCCATGCGGCTGATGTATCAGGATTTCGGCATTGTGAGGGAAAGCAAGGAGCTGATCCGTCACAGAATGTTTATGACCAAATTAAAGCCTGGATGCGAGGAGGAGTACAAGAAACGGCACGACGGGCTGATTGAAAAACGGGGGGATACCATTACCCGGGGACCAGACAGCAATTTCAGCATCTGGTGCGCGGGGGGCTATATCTTCGGATATGACGAGATCGATACGACCATGGAAAAGGAGCCCGGTGAAGCAGACAAGGCATTTACCGTGGAATGGGAAACCCGCCAGCTTGAGATCATGGACTGGATCACCAACGATGTGGACTGGCTGACGGGAGAGCACCATTCGGCAAGCGTGCGGCTGGCGTGGCATGCGTAGGGGCGGGACCGGTTCTGCATTTAAAATTCTGCAGACCGGCAAGCCCCATACCATATCATTCAGGAGCATTCCAGACCGTGCACCCAGTCTGACTTCAGGTAATAGATCAGGAATACCGCAGAGCTTAGAGCCCATGTAAGAGGATAAGCCCAGAAAATAATTTTCATTTCCGGAATGATCCGGATCGCGATCGTAATATAACTGATTCGTACTACACACCAGAAGACCAGCATAATGATCATTGGTACAACAGATTTACCGGCGCCCCGAAGGATTCCCGCCATACAGTGAGAGAAGGCCAGAAGAAAGAAGAAAAACGTCTCCGTGCGTGCCTGCGCTGTCCCGAAGGCGATGACTTCGGGGGTGTTATTGAAGGCGGCGATCAGCCAGGGAACAACAACATAGATCAGCAGTCCGATCAGTTCTGCGGTCGCAATCGTACAGAAAATGCCGAATGCGGCGCCGCGCCGGGCGCGGTCATATTTTTTCGCCCCAAGGTTCTGGCTGATGAAGGTAGTAAGGGCAAGTGAAAAGCAGGTAATAGGCAGGAATACGAACCCCTGGATCTTGGAATAGGCGCCGCATCCGGCAACCGCCATCTGGCCAAACTGGTTGATATTGGCCTGGACGAATACATTTGCCACAGAAATAATGGAATTTTGGAAGCCTGCCGGAATCCCATTATCCAGAATCTGCTTTAATATTTCTTTGTTTAATTTCATTTTTCTAAGATCCAGCCGAAATTCCTCCGGGCTTTTCATAAGCTGGCGCAGGCACAGAAATGCACTGATAAACTGAGAGATCACGGTAGCCAGCGCGGCAGCCCCGACATTAAAATGAAATCCGCCGATCAGGATCAGATCCAGGAGGATGTTGACGACGGAAGAAATAATGAGATAGATCAACGGATGACGGCTGTCTCCTACAGATTGAAGAATCCCGACAAAAAAGTTATACATCACAAATGCCAGCGATCCGGAAAAATAGATTCGGAAATATGTAATGGAGCTGGGCAGAACTTCGGCTGGGGTTCCCATCAGTACCAGAATCTGGGGCGCGGCAAAGATACCGATGAAGGTCAGGATCAAACCGCAGATCAAACCGAAGGTTGCGGTAGTATGGATTGAAAGCCGGAGCTGCTCCGTATTCCGTGCGCCGAAATGTTTGGCAATGACAACACCAGATCCGACGGCGATTCCGTTGAAAAAGCCGACCATCAGAAAAATCAGGCTGCCGGAGGAACTAACGGCAGCTAGAGCGGCATTTCCGATAAAATTGCCGACGATCAGGGAATCAGCCGCATTATAAAGCTGCTGAAAAAGATTTCCCCAAAAAAGGGGAAACGCAAATCTAACAATACGTTTCCCGATAGAACCCTCTGTCATAAGTGTAAATGAAGAATCTGACATGACGGGACCCTCCGATTCATAATTTAATAGTTGTCGCATTTTATAAAGTATAGGACATTGATAGTTGAAAATCAAGTGGCTAAAATGATTTTGCACAGCTATGTAATTCATGGGTTATACTGGAGCACCCAAAGGGGGTGAACAGTAACATTCATGGCGATAAGGCCGGCAGCGCCGTATGATTTTTCCGGTATTCCCCGGGACTGTACCCCAGATATTTATGAAACGTTTCCGTAAAATAGCTTCCTCCGGAAAAACCAACCTTATAGCAGATCTCTGTAACCGTCAGATTTGTAGACAACAGAAGTTCCATCCCCCTGCGCAGGCGGTAATCGGTCAGATAGGTATTGGGCGTCTGGTTGATGAATTGCCGGAAAATGGTGCAGCAGCTTGTCTTTCCAACCCCTCCGGCCCGAACGATGTCGGCAAGGCTGATCCGTTCTCTATAGTGCTCCTGGATGTATGCGATCACCGGGGTCTGGATGGCGGTGCCTGCTACGGAAGCGGTGACATGGATCGCAGCTGTGCGGGTAATCCGAAAATCAAAAGCGATATGGGCATAAAAACTTCTGCTCAGAGTTCGGAAGCAAATGAAGCCGTCAGCGCGCTTTATGGCCTGCAATCCACTTTTTTACATTTTGGGATTTTTGGAAAGCAGTGAGCGGAGGTGAGACAGTTCTGCGTCGCTGAGGCTGTCATGTTCGATAAATGCGGATACCATGGCAGAGAGATCTCCGTTGTAAAATCGTTTCAAAAACGAACGGCTCTCCTGGCCGATATATTCGTGTTCCTCCACTAATGGGGTATAAACGAACATCCGCCCCTGTTTTTCATAAGCAAGAGCTCCCTTATTCACAAGACGCTTGATCAAAGTCTGGATCGTCTTGGGACTCCAATCTGTAGTATTCAAGAGCTGCTCCGTAATCTCATTTGTGCTGATCGGCGCCCGCTTCCATACAATCTTCATTACTTCAAATTCCGCCTCAGAAATTTGCGGTGTTGGTTTGCCCATGAAACTTCGCCTCCTGTGTTCCGTACCGTGGGAAGTGGTAAAACATTCTGGTTATATACAGCCTGTCTATGATATAAGCTGATTGAACAGAAGATACAAGAGTGTATTTATATAAGAACTACCTGTCAGCCTGTTAATCTTCTTCCTCCAAAAGCCTCAGCCCTGCCGTAGCCGTCACGGGCAGGGAGAAGAGGATTCCCCCTGCCGGGCTCCCGGCCCCTGCCTTTTCCATAATGGCGCGCATGATCTCATTTTTATGCTTCGAGCGCACCACGATAAATATCATTTCCTTCTCTTCCGCAAGAGAGATCCCCAGGAACCGTTTGGCATGCTCAATACCGGTTCCTTTTGCGTGAATGACCGTGCCTCCCGGCGCGTGGGCGCTTCTGGCGGCATCCATGACCGTTTCGATATGGCCGCCGTTTGCAATGGTGATCAGAAGTTCAAATTCTGTTTCCTTCAATGTGCTTTCCTCCTCAACGACTACTTCCTGCTCCATGGTAAGATACCGCAGTGCTTTTTTCCGCCTATACTGCTCATGGGGATGAGAAATGCGATTCCTCTGCCTGCAATGTCGATCTTCATTTTACTGTAAAGCTCTTTTTTAAATGATTTCCATGTCTCCATCGTAACAAACGCAAAATAAATGGTCTTTGCCGTGGCTTCCATTCCAAGATAATCCAGAATGGCACTGTTCGCGGTCCCCACACCCATGGTGGAAAGGGTGACATGGATATGGTTTTCTTAAAAAACGGGATCATTTTATTCCGGATTCCCCGGTTGGTGATCATCCCCATCACGTAAAGCTCATTCATAAAAAACTCCTTTCTGCAAGTAGCAGTTCAGAACAGCAGACCTCAGACCCGTCTGCTACGCAGACTATAAGCTGCAAAAGCAGCTTCTGTCTGAGGTTAAAGGGCATGCGCCCAATGTCAATATGAAAAAGCATGACATAGCAAGTAAACTTGCATGTCCTACATTTTCATATTGCTGCTGTTCTTAAAGCTCGATAATATCATCGTCACCCCAGGCATCGAGGTAGGCGGCGCCTGCAGACTCTGCACCTTCCACAGCTCTGGACTTGAACTGGTAGACAGCGCCCAGGATCTGGATGGCGATGAGCGGCGTCATGGCGACCATGGCTACGATCCCGAAGGCATCCCGGACGATATTGCCGCTTACGGCCTGGCAGGCGCCCATGGCGAAGGGCAGCAGGAAGGTGGCGGTCATAGGCCCTGACGCAACCCCGCCGGAGTCAAATGCGATAGCGGTAAATATTTTCGGTACAAAAAAGGACAGACAGATCGCGATGATGTACCCTGGCACAATAAACCAGAGAATAGAAACGCCGGTCAGCACCCGGATCATGGCGATCCCTACCGATGCGGCGACGCCCAGGGACATACTCAGCCCCATGGCCTTTCCAGGTATGGCTCCGGAGGTGATTTCCTCCACCTGGTCCATCAGCACGTAGACTGCGGGCTCCGCCTTTACAATGAAAAATCCGATCACCATGCCGATGGGAATCAGGATGAAACGGAAGGGAAGGTCAGCGATCATCTGTCCCAGATGCATCGTCTTTGCCATTTTAGTCCCCACCTTTTCCCACATGGGGGTCATGGACAGTTCCGCTCCCAGCGTAAAAAACATCATGCCAACGATGAGCAGCACCGCCCCAAATAAAAACAGGAGCAGGATACTTGGCGGAATGGGTGCAATGGTAAAGCTCAAAAGCAGTACGATCCCGATGATCGGCGCGACCGCTTTCAGAGCTTCTTTTAATTTCTCAGAAAATCTGGTCTGATAATAATTCATGAAACAATCCTTTCCAATGCACGGTACCGCTCATATTTCGCCAAATGACTTGCCTGAATTTCATCTGCTGAGTTAGCTTCAAACGACGATGCCGCCGTATAGTCTCATTCAGCTGCCTAGTACAGCATTGCGTAATTAACGGTGAATTATGCACCTGCTATTTCTGCCAGTTCTGCGTTGTCGTCAATCAACGATGCCACCGGCATCGCCTCCTTCCTCCGCCTTGTACTGGCATGAACATCGAACGCTTATTACTTCAAAATTAATGCAACATTGTACTAGCAGATTGTAAATTCATTCGGCGCCATTTGGCTGAAAATGAATGCTGCAGTACACTAACTTATAACTCACGGTGGCCGGTACCTTGCTGCAGATCATCCGGCAGGTAAAACGATCTTTGTATGAATGACGTTATCCGGTAAAATAAAATATCCGGCTGTTTGACCTTTTTTATTATAAATGTTTTCTATATATTTTACAACCATTTCCATTGTTATTGCTCACACGGTGAGCCTCCATAGTTACTATTCACGGTGCCTTGCACCCTGCTGCAAGGCATCCAGCCTCTTGACATGAGTCAGCTTTAAATAGACCAGATTCGTTACTTTGAATACCGCAGGTGTGAATAGCAGCCGTCCTGCGGTGTTCACAGTAACTTTACATCCAATGATTGACAGGCATTGCGAGAAATATTATGATACATGATAAGAGGCAGTGAATAACATTTTTCCGAGTGGATGCGGAGGTTGGAGTCTCTACGGATCATCCAACCGTACAGGTGAAATTTCATTTGTATAGCTGTACGATTTATGCATTGTAGCCGTACAGAGAAAAAATCGGAAGTCTATGGAAAGCGAGGCATACCGGATGAATGGTAAAATTTACGAATACGAATCTCGGGTTTACAGTGCGGACACAAAAGGCGGTGCTTACGTGATCTTCCCCTATGATATCCGGGAGGAGTTCGGCAGAGGCAGGGTCAAGGTGCATGCCACCTTTGACGGAGAACCATACGACGGCAGCATTGTGAACATGGGCGTCAAACATGAGGACGGCAGTATCTGCTACATCATCGGCCTGCGCAAAGATATCCGTGCACGGATTGGAAAGCAGCCGGGCGACAGCGTGCATGTAACGATACAAGAAAGGGGAAATTAATATGTGGACATGTCCAAAATGCGGGCGTAGTTTTAAAAATGTGAACCAGAGCCATTACTGCGGAAAGGCACCCGAAAATATTGAAGAGTATATAAACGCCCAGAAAGAGTATGCACAGCCGTACCTGCAGGAAATCCGGGAGACGATCCGGGAGGCACTGCCCGAGGCAGAGGAACGCATCTCATGGAGTATGCCTACTTTCTGGAAAAAGCACAATATTATCCAGTTTGCCGCGGCAAAAAAACATGTGGGCCTGTACCCGGGCCCCGAAGCTGTGGAGAGATTCCATGAACAATTGAAAGACTACAAGACCAGCAAAGGAACAATCCAGCTTCCATATGACAAGGCACATCCGCTGGAACTGATCGCGGAGATCGCAAGATGGTGCTATGAGGGAGAAGAAAACAGTTTAAAACCGGAGTGAGGCATATCTGAGAGCGAAGCGGACTGATGCCGCCACAGGGCGTTGATCCGCCTGCGGCCGGATGCTTGAGGACGAGAAATAAACCGGTATTCTGGCTGTGATTAATATGAGGAAAAATAAAATGGAAAATAATAAAGTATACGAGATGGATTTTGCAAAAATATATCATCTCCTTCTCAACAAGGCGCAGAAAAAGGGAAGGACAAAGGAAGAAACAGACGAGATCATTCGGTGGCTCACCGGATACAGCCAGGAGGATCTGGAACACATACTGGATCAAACAATTTCCTACGGAGATTTTTTCCGGAACGCCCCAAATCCCAATGGGAACAGGCATCTGATCAAGGGCACGGTCTGCGGGGTCAGAGTGGAAAATATTGAGGAACCGCTGATGCGTGAGATCCGGTATCTGGACAAGCTGATCGATGAGCTGGCAAAAGGAAAACCTATGGATAAGATATTAAGGAAATAGGTTCGGATAATTTCAGGAACTGTCTGTAATGTGCTGTATACCGTTACTGTGAGCGCCCGGTCAGGGTGTGAACCAATGTCATTTACTTAAGCAGAAAATCATCCAAAAACTACGT
>Ga0137307_101560_pt1 | contig 19520 bp, 11 predicted proteins | sample NAcewD2O_March_2_FD_97180 | JGI IMG/M metagenome (GOLD analysis project Ga0137307, IMG submission 97180) | Mouse cecal microbial communities from Vienna, Austria - N-Acetylglucosamine amended D2O_March | ecosystem: Host-associated > Mammals > Digestive system > Large intestine > Cecum | place... | reverse complement strand
ATCCAAAATGAATGGGAGAGTTCTCGAGGGAAAGGTCAGAAGTATAAGAATAGCGGAGATATCGATCATAAATTTCTATGATGACACTCTCGCAAGCTGCACGTACTTCAGCAAAGGAGAGCAGCAGGGTAAAACTGAATCCCATAATCAAAAGAATGACCGAGGCTATTTTCTTTCCATATCGTAAAGATAGCTTTGCATACTTGCGATAACGATAGTGTTTTAGCATCCTGCGCATTCTCAACTTATAATGTTCAGGAAGAACGATACGGTTTATTTCTTGTTCTGAGGGATAATCCTTTATTTCGTTCAGGCTGTTTTCAATAACCGCTGCCCTTAATAAAGATTCCCAAATTTCATTTTCAAGGTCTTTATACATCTTTATACATCCCCTTGCCCCTTCAAATTTTTTCGCAGGAGTAGATTTGCACGGTAAAGCCGCATTTCCACCGTCTTTTTCTTGATTTTTAAAACTGATGCGATTTCATCATTTGAAAATCCAGCAATATATTTCAGTTCCAATACAGATTTGTAAATATCATCCAGTTTATGGACTTCCTCCGCTAATTGATGGAGCTGTTCTTTGATGATGAGAGAATCCAAAATATCTTCCAATTTTGTCTGTGATTCTGAAATATCCTCCAGGAAATCTTCGGGGTGCCTGCTTTTGCTGCGCAGATAATTTAAGCAGTAATTGCGGGTAATGGTAATGATATAATTTCTTGTTTTATGGTAGTCATTTAGATCGATATCATCTAAATGTTCCGCAAGAATGATGTTGATGTCCTGGGATAAATCCTCTTTTGTATAGCTATCAAGATTATACCGGCATAAGGTATAATAGATGGTTTTTTCATAGGTTTCATAGATGCGAATAAATTTATCCCTGTCTTCTGGTGTATCGAAGACCAGAATCAACATGATTTAATCCTCCTTTTCGTTGTGATAACTTAGTTCAACAGCGAGGATAGAATCGATGATATCCAATACTTTCTGCTGTTCCAAGGATGGAAGTTTTTTAATCTGGTCTTCAATGTCTTTTAATTTTTCCGAGGTGTAGTTGCTTAGTTCTTTACCTAAAAGAATATCTGCGGAGATGCCAAGGGTATTGACCAGTTTAACCAGTGTATCCAGGCTGGGTGATTTTCTGCCGCACTCAATATAAGAAATATGGATGTTACTGCACCCGATTTTTTCTGCCAGTGCCTCCTGACTGTAACCGGTTCGTTCGCGGTAGCGTTGTAATTGTTTTCCAAATGCTTTTTTATCCATCATGTAACCTCAAATCAGTTAAAGATTTCATACTATTAGTTATATACTTAAAGTATACAGACAATTCATTTAAATTTGAAGTAATCATAGATTATATATCTATAACTATTGGTTTTATTTTTAGAAAGTTTTTTATAAATATCTAAGTCTAAACCATAAATTCGAATTGATATCTAAGAATCTTTCATCTCTGAAAGGTAAAAAAATTGCAGGGTACATCAGGAAAGGAGTTTTAAATCGATATTAATTTTAAGAAACTTTTTTATTAATGAGATAAGCAACAAAGGAAAAAACATTAAGTCTTGCTTGTAGAAAAATTGAAAAAACAGGTGTTTATATAAAAAAGAAAAGGAGTATTAACATAGGATTTAAAGAAAAAAAGAAAATAGTTGTTTTATTAACTGTCCCCAATAAAAAGTACTTTTGATAAAAATGGAAGTTACCTATGGAATGGTTAAGAAGGCGAATATTGCAAGATATCCAAATCAAGATAAACGAAACAAACCCTGTATCTTAAAAAAGAAATGTTATAGCGTTGGGAAAAAAGAACGATTTCCTGACGCTTTTTTCTGTTCCAATTTTTTACTTATTCCAGCACAAATCCATTGTCGTGGGCCACCAGATTTCCTCTTGATTTAGCAAATTAAATATAAAGCAGGAGGAAAAAATGATGGCAAAACCATATAAAATACCCTATTTTGAAAAACTGTACCCCGATGCAAGTAAAGAAGTAATTCATGTGCTGAAAACAACAGAGAGAAAAATGCAATACCAGGAATACGACCTGAAAAGAGAGAAATGCATTGTCGATGCAGAGAACAATAAGGTAACGGTTATACCAAGCCGGGAAGATTCGTATGAACGGCTGCTGGATATAGGTGTGCAGTTTGAAGAAAAAGCACCAGGCGTAGAAGAACAGTTCCTTCGGCGCGTGGAATTGGAACAATTACATAAGGTGTTGTCGTTTCTTTCGTTTGAGGAAGAATATCTGATTCAGGAGATATATTTCCATGAGCGCACAGAATGTGATTTAGCAAAGGAACTGGGCTGTTCACAAAATGCCATTAATAAAAGAAAAAAGCGCATCTTAGACAAACTACGCAGGTTAATGGAAAATTTATAAAAATTTTATCCTTTTTAGGTTGTAATAGTCCTTTGGCAACGTGGAAATAAGTGCCGGGGTAGAATTTTGCTTTTTTTAACTTATCAAGGAAGTTTCCCGCTTCTAAGTCGCAAAGACGAAAGTGGTGGGTTGGGGACTAGCCCCAGTCAGGTGGGGTGCAAGCCCCATCTGATAAGCTGTGACAGCAGCATAGGATTCCGAGTTGCCTTTGACAAAACAACCATCCCCAGGTGGTCTATCCCGCAGTTTTACCATATGTCAACCGTGAAGTAAAGGAATACAAAACGAAGGAAGATAACCTGTGGGAACCACCTGGGGTAGGCAGAAAATTTGCCAAATAAAGTAACATAAAAATAAAGCAGGAAATCCCTGGTCAAAACATTCCCATAACTGGGGTTACATAACGGGAAGCAGAAGGGCTGTAAAACTTAATCATCGCAGGAACTGCTTCCACAAGGAGGATGAGATGATGCAAGGAGAGGGATATGAACGCAGTTGGAACGATGATGGAAAAAGGATGTGCCAGAAGCAAAAAGACAACGAAGCCGGCCTTCTTTTGGAACATCAGGATACCCAGCAGATCCGTGAAAAATTCAGAAAGTATGTAGCCGATGCCAATAGTCCTAATGTTATAGCGAAAAAAGCCGCCCAGGAGGGTGCGTGCAGGGAACTGGAATTTTTTGTGATAAGCATGATTCATCGAAAGTTCGGCACATATATCGAAAAGGACCAAATCTTTCTTGAAGATCTGCTGCAGGCGGGAAGGCTGGGTATCCTTCTATCTCTGCCCAACTATGACCCGGAAAAATCCATGCCAACCACCTACTTTTTTACGGCCATCATCCATGAGATGACCATGTTGGTGAACAGCATGAAGCATGATACCAAATCCTATCTTGCAACCCTTAAAAGAAAAATCAAGGAGGTGGATAAAGCATTTGCAAAATATGGCAGGACGCCTTCCCTGCATGATTACGTGTACCATATTGGAGATCCGTTTAACCGCATTATGTATGTGCTTATGCAGGTGAACACCGGAAACACTATGGCAAGCATTGATGACCCGGATAACGCATGGTTAATGGATAAGTTGACCAGCACATGCAGGCTGGAGGAGATAGCTGCCAGTACGATTGGGTTGGACAAAATCATTCAGCTTGCCCGGGAAATTGAACCGGACGAGGTTATTGTCCAGTGTTTTATTGAAACTGGTATAGGCATGGCAAGTACTATCCAGTTGGCAGAGAAATATCATCGCAGTCTATCCGAAATCACAGGGGGAATGGTTCACTTGAAAAATCTCCTCAAAAACCATGAAGAAATCAGGAGGCTGTACTATGAATACTTTTAATCAAAGGAGATTAACCTTTTTGAACCATTCAGCAAAAAAGATTGCACACTAAGAATTACTTAAAAAGCAGAAGGAGGAAGCAGGATTTTATGGATAAAACAGACCTATGCTATCTTTATGATGTCGTATACAGCGGCAGAAGCAGTTCAATCCTGCATGAAGTAAACAGGAACATGCTGTCAAGCAGCGATATCGGGTTTCTGTGCCGGTATGCGTGTGCGTATTATCTGCGCTGGGAACCGGAAGAAACGATACAGAAACTCTCTAAATCTGTCTTGCGGATGATGAAGTTAGATAACCTTGTGGAAGAAATGACACTTCCGCCAGAAATCTCCCCGCCAGAAAAGAACATGTATCTTGATTTCCTGATGTACCAGGAATATTTTGAAAGGTATCCGAAAGAATTATTTGTAACGATCATTTACCAGGCGGTGCTTAAGGGGTACAGGAAAGAATTTCCGCGCTGCTTTCTTTCGGGGGGATATGGCGCAGAACAAAATGCGCGGATTTGCCTGGTATACGCTCTTCAAACATTCGGCGGCTGCCATACCATTAGGGATTGTACCCAATACATGTCATCCAGGGAAGCCATCCCATTTCTAAGGAAGGCAAAGCTGTATAATATCATGAAGCGAAGATATAAGTCGCCGGAGTTATATCTTAGAGAAGCACTCATGATGGTTGGTATGCTTAATCTGGGTGAACTTGTACAAATCCCCGAAAAAAATACATAGTTGCAAAGGAGCAGAAAATTGAACGATAATTACAATATGAAAGAACAGATGAAGGAAATCTTTAAAACGAAAGGCGGAAAAACCTTCTTTGACGAACTTAATGCAGCCCGTGTCCCCTTCTTTTTTATTGCAGCCGTAGAAAACACGGAAGATAAAACCGAATATTTCTGTGAAACCATAACACCAAAAGCAATGGATATTTGTCTTACAGAGGATAAGTTTGCGGATCATATGAATATTCAGAATCATGGCTTTATCACCGTTATAGATTCTAATTTGGTTTCTTCAAAAGCGCAGAAGCAAAAACTTAGTAGAAAAACCAGCAGCAGTGTTCTTCCAGAAGAAAAAGGGTCAGAAACGAAAGAAAGCGGCAATGTGGCAGTTTCAGGGTTACTGGATGCCATGATAAAAACAGTTATACGGCAACAGATGTCCAGTCAGGAAGCATCGGCGGATGATGTATAGGAAATGAATCCTGTTCATGGGTCGTATTGTAAGGAATTCGTAGCATCGTATGCTGTTTAAAGAGAATGAAGTCATTTGCTATGAGGATATCGATGTTAAAAAAGGATGTCATAAATGGAGTTTTTGTACGTAACATAAAAGAGTTTTATTATTAGAATTCTATTTTTACGAAAGATGATATTTCCTTAAATCAAATCGGATAATATAAAGTGGCGTTATATTATCCATTTTCTGATTTTAAAAAAAATAAAATTTTTTATGGAAAATCTTGATTTATGTCCTATAATTGTAGGTAGAAACAAAAATCAAAAAAGTTAAGGAGGAAATCGGATGAGAAAGCAACATTTTTTTAAAGGTGTGACAGTAGTGGCACTGGCAGGAGTTATGATGGCAGGTACGACAATCACGTCCCTTGCTGCGGCAGGACGCTGGGAAAAAGATGACATTGGCTGGTGGTGGAAGAGGATTGGTGGAGGCTATCCGATGCATACCTGGGAATGGATTGATGGAAACAATGACGGATTGGCAGAATGCTATTATTTTGATGAGAATGGCTATATGCTGGCAAACACAACCACACCAGATGGTCATATCGTCAATGCCGATGGAGCATGGGTAGAAAATGGTATCGTACAGTCCGTAGGAGCAGATAGCCGTTTGCATGATGTGGGAGCGGCAGGTGATGTTAATGCTGCTTCTACATCTGGTGCAGTAATGGATGGAAAAAGTTGGCCGCAGATGACTTTCGATGAAACGTTGTTAAAGGCAAATGCGGTTAATGGTTTGATTTTTTTGGCAGATACCGCAGATACCTGGATACAAATTGAACCAGGGCATTCAAATCAAGGGGATTATGGTCCTGTTTATATTATGCCATATAAAGGGAAAAATATCACCCTTGATACTTCTACAAACTCTAATAGTGTTGTTGGATATGAAGGTCCAGTTGCTGCATTCTTTAATAATTTCCCAGAACAGGGGATGGAACTGAATGCCTTTTACGACAACACCGGATACGTTAGCCTGTCAGCTGGACGGCAGCCGCAGGCTTCAACCGGAAATTTAGATGCTGTTTTTAAACTGCCTCAGGGAAGTTATCGGATGGGCTGGGGATACGTGAAAAGCGCTGATCTCAGATTTCAGATTCTTTTAACTCCGGGAGAAGATGGAAAATGGTATATTTTTCCAGATAGCCCAATGCATACAAGTTAACAGAGTATACCAAATCAAATAGAAAGGGAAGGCATCAATGGGCCTTCTCTTTTTGTGTATAAATTTTTTGAAACGGGCAAAAAAATAAACGAAATTCAATCTCTATCCTCCATACTATTACAGGGAACAAAAATATATTCCCAAGAAACATTAATATTAAAAGAAGGAGGATGAACAAATTGATGCAGTTTCGAAACCTAACAAAACGCACAGCAAAACGTGTCATCGCATTAACAGCAGCAGCCGTACTAACTGTGTGCGCTATCTTGCCGCATATGCAAGTTCTGCCTTACGCATCGAACTGCCCGGAAAACAAGACTCACGAATGGACGGGTCTGAAACTTCAGTGGACAGACATCAAGGATGCAACAGAAGGAACTATGCTCTGGCCAAGAAAACTATACCTTGATGGAGGAAATGGCATATATAAAGGCATGGATAACTCCTACTGTTATTGTATTGCCAATCATACAAGGCAGCCTTGGCAGGGGTCAGAAGCCTTTGTGATGGAAAATGTAGGCAAACTGACAATTCAGGATTACACGTTGTTCAAAGGAAATGAAGACATGCTGTATGATGCTACGATTAAGGACACCATGAAAAAATTCACCTTCTGCCTAGCCGCAGCAGCAGCCAATTTTCCAGGGGAACGTTCCGACCATGAACTTAAAGATAGTATTGAAGGAGCCTACATCTATGGCATGGCAACATCCGTATTTCTTGCTATTGAAGGACGAACAGGCTGGTCAATCAAAACAATGGATAAGGAAGCTGCCCGTGCCGCTTTCCACGGTGCCATGGAACTGGAGTTTTTCTTTGAACCCAGGGAATTTGGCGGCAGAGTTTATCAGCTTCATCCTACCGTTCAGGCCCAGCTGATAGCCAACCGCGATGCATTCTTTGACCAGGTGTGGGATGCAGCCCTGATCATGTATGATTCCATTAAAGCCGAAGGAAACACGACGTTGGTCAACCATTTGAATGGAATACAAGATCCTGCAAATCCGATGAACTTTATTATCACGGTAGACTGCCATCAGCAGGAAAGTTTGTGGAACAATTACTATTCCAAGCTTAAAGCAACGGCCCCCGCAGGCTGCCAGAAGACTGCATCATCTTATGATGCAGCTACAGGTATCGGCACGATTGTTTTTCAGGTGCCCGCAGGAACGAGTGCGGATGCTTTAGCGTTTGAATTTGAGGATTCAAGCCACTTAACGGATCTTTCAAAACCCGTGCTGTACCAGTTAAATTTCTGTGAAGCGAACAATAATGGAGAAGCTGGATGGAATTGCGGGAACTGGCAGACACTGTTCTGCGCCATGCACGAAGTCCCAACTTACAAAATCACAACAAAGCGTGGCGGTGGCGGCGGAGGTGGTGGAGGTGGTGGCGGAGGCGGAAGTGTAGCTTCCATTGAACTTGAGATGCACCGCTATCGTCATACAGAAACCTGGCAGTCCACCTATAACGTGGATTTATTGAAATTTGACGCGGAAACCGGAAAGCCTTTGGAAGGTTCCAAGTGGGATATCCTGGAGTATGATATGCTGGGGCAATGGAACGAGGCAGGAACCCAGCTTGGCGAATCCTATTTAGACCATCCCATCTCCGAAGCATCCTCCATTGGCACCAAATACAACTGGGCCAATGATAACGGCAGCCAGTTTATCCGGTGGGAAGATGAAGATACCTGTGACCGGGATGTCAACATAACAGGACCAGACGGATACCTTTATGAAACCAATACCGTCGAAAATATCACGAATACCAAAGCCCACACGGATGTATATCACTACACCTATACGAAAGGTTACTGTACAGGGCATCCAAAGCCGGTTGTTCATTATTACGAATGCAATCATGATCCGGAGGATAACTGTGATTGCGAGGAAAAGAATGCAGAACTTGACCGTATAGCGGAGGAAGCCTATCAGGAACAACTCGCATACTGTGAAAAACTGGCTGAAGAAGGCGGCTTCTTCCATACGGCTGCAGAGTCCATAAGCGATGAAGCAAAAAAGCAGATGGAAACGGACCGTGATGAATTCTATAAGGATTATATATCTTTAACTTACGATTACAGTGCCAAAGAAACTGCCGCAAGAAATGGCTACATTCTTCATGGGAAGCATACGGATGACATTCCGATAGAGCGTGTTGTGATTCACAGCAGTGAGTATCTGGATGAGATTGCAGGTGGCGGAAGGTTAAATTCTGGTGTAATTAGCCGGCAAGAAAAAGAAATCCACGGGCCAGAGAATAACCAGGATGAGCATACAGATAAGGCTTTAACCCTGAACACCATAAAAAACCCCGATACACACAACCAGCTTAATTCAGAACATCCGACCAAGTCTGCAACACCGTCAACAGCGGCAAAACTCAAAAAATCATTAAACACGGTTCCCAACGTAAAAAAAGCTGCAAGCATCAAAGATACTGTGAATACGGTGCATACAGATAAAGATACGGAAGAAAAGGGTTATACCGCCAGCCACTCCAATGCAACAACAAAGCCGAATGCTTTAGAAGATCCAACGAACCTGGCATTCGATATTGAACTGCTTGACGAACCAAAAATGGCTTCGGTATCGGATGCAGGACGCCCGGAAAGAAAGTCCATCTTAAATATCTTCTGGGGAAACGCCGTATCTTTCTTCCATCCATCGGGTGGAAATTTTCACGTTAAAGGCGCAGTGCGGACAGCGGATGAGGAAAACGAAAGTGGTGCCGGTGGGTATGCCAGAGATAATCCAGAACCGCCCAAACATGGGGCACCCGTCATTTATACCGGTGCGATAAATTTTGAAGATTCTGAAGCAACACCGCATAGCCAGGGGAAGAGCGACATCGTGTGCTGGACATTTACGGTGTTTGATCATCGGACAGAAGGGGAAATCCACTTTAACAAAAGGGATCTGAATCTAAGCAGCAAGGAGAATACTTTGTTTGATGCCTATATGCAGGAGAACGCAGATGGTACGCTGGAAGGTGCTGTGTATGGGCTTTTTGCTTTGCAGGATATTCTCCACCCCGATTCCCAACAATCCGAAGAAACACCGCAGGATACCGGACTCGTCTACCAGGCGGGCGATCTGGTTGCTGTAGCAACCACCGACCGAAACGGTGATGGTTCCTTTATGGTATATACCGAAGCCCCTGGAATGACTTATGATGACGAATCCGGCGCAATTGTGGCACGTACCGATAAAGCATGGGAAGGCCCGTCAAACCTCCATAAGAAGAAGGATGAGGCAGACAATGACGTAAAGGATAACGAAAAGTTCTACGGCTGGGATAGTGAAGGGCAAAACGAAGTAACCCTTAATGATTCTATGACCGGGGATAATACGTTTTATTGGAAGCATTCCTCAAACCAGGGAAAAAATAAAGGAAAAGATCAGGATGATGGAGCCATGTACCCTATCTCTGACAACGAAGGGAATAATGGGAACTGCTGGATAGGAAGGCCCTTAATCGTATCCGGAAAGAATGCAGCCAGCTACTACATAAAAGAACTGTCCAGATCGGAAGGCTATGAACTTTCTGTATATGGGAAAGACATGTCCCTTACGAACCGGGAAGCACCAGAAGAGGGCAGCATGGTGGTAGAGGGTGTTGTATCGATGGGGACAATGCAGGTCATTCATAAGGATGAAGAAGACGGTAATGGTGCCGAAAATGATTTGACCATCACAGCGATGGATACAACCAATGGGTTTGATGTGACCTTTAAGGGCTTGGAAAGTACCGGGGAGGGCGCACAGTTTTTCCTTACCGAGTCAAGATTAGTACAAAAAGAAGTACCCATCTATGAACTTGTAAAAAAACGTTATCCCGTGATGGCAAAAGCCGGAGAACCGGTGCTTATCAATGGAAAGCGGGTAGAAGCACAGTTAGGGGATGAGATTTCACTGCCAAACAAAACAACGGCAACGGTGAAGAATACCGTTACGGACAGCGGAAACAAGTTTTATCTTCCTAAGAACCAGATTGCATTAGCGCTCCCCAATGCACAACGCTATGCAGATGCAGCAGGAAATAACTTTATGGAAAAGTATAATGCCGCACTTCACGCAAAGCGGTTTGGTGTTCCGCCGGCTAACGCACCATGGCTTTTAGTACCTAAGGGAAACAGTGAAGCCGAAAGCTTTACCATGATGACCGAAAGTCTGCACAGCTACACAGGGTTTGACCAGATGCGTATCGCAGCAGATTTAGGCAGTGTTTATGCGGTACAATATGCCCATTCCATGAATCCTGAAAGTATTTATGATTTAAACAACCAGATTCTCTGGGTGAAAAAGGAGGCTGTCTTAGATGGCGGTGAAGGTTTTTTATATGCAGGCTATCCGGCAGACAAACTAAGCCATAATGGAACGGGCTTTCTTTTAAACAACCAAAAACCCGATCGCAATCGCTTCAGTAAATACGAAGACCTCTCCTCTATAGCCTTTCATGATGCATCCGGAGAAACCTATTGGGCTTATGCGGATGGAGAACAGGCTCTGGAAAGCAACGGAGAGCCGGCATTTTTTGAGAAACTGGAAGAAGTACGGACAGGAACGACCAAAGCAGAAGTCAGTGAGGATGTGTTTACCGAACTTGAAGCGGTTTATGATACGGCTTCCAATACCTATACCCTGCATTTTGATGAGCCGGGGACGTATCGGCTTCGCATCCGGTATTCGCAGGAGATGGAAGGAAACATTACAACTGCCGAATACGCAAGACAGCATGCCATTATTAACTATTTAATTGCGGCAAAGACGGCAGGGACATATATGGAAGAAGTACAGCTTGCTTACCCAGGGCAGGGAGAAGTAAGGCAGGATGCAGGGAGCATCCAAGCACCAACCAGGGTTTTCGAGCGCCCCATCCGCCAGAAAGTGCGGATAGAAAAAGATATCCAGACCCTGCCGGAAACCAAGGTAGTTTGGTACTGTATTAACTGTGGCTATGAAAATCCAGATGGTACAGCTGCCTGTGGCTTCTGTGGCAGGGCAAGATCTACGGAGGAAACAAAAACGATTGCCTATGCGCATGATACCTATGCAGCCGTTCATTCGGACAACATCTCTGCGGAGCGGGACGGCGGCTGGTACGAAACGGCGAAGGACTGGCTGGGGAATCTCTTAAAGGGCAATTCCCCGGAGGAGGAGCCGGAGAGCATTGGGAACTTCCGCTTCAAGGCGTACTTAAAGTCCAACCTGGAGCGCCTGTACCGAAATGAAGAGGGTCATATCCTCTGGATGGACCAAAACGGCAACACCATGATCCCCCAATATGAAGACACGAACGGGGACGGAAACTACGACACCTTCATCTGGAAGTACGATAAGGCTTACGATGGCAAGACCGTGGACTTCCCGGAGAAGGATATGGTTTCTGAAGATGGTATTCTTTCTTCCTCAAACGTCCAGAAAATCTACACGGATGTGGAACACCGGACGGAATCTATGACCACATCAGCCCGGGCCAACAACGTATGGAACACTTATGCCGATCCACAAGAAGGAATCAGGGAGAATGCCGGACAGATTGAAGGCTATACCACTTCAGAGAGGGAAAGTCGCCCGGAAGGGGATGCCGTAACGACAAACGCATCCCTGTATAGCTATGATGGAATCTTAAGGGACCGTAACCGAAGCGACTACCTGCAGGATGAGCAGAACCATGGCTACACCCGGCTTTTAGAAACGCAGAGAATAGCAATAGAGGACGGTACAGAACTTATCCGTCATGAAGCCTATAACTATGAGAAGTTCTTCGATGCCATCCAGGCAGCCAACACCGATATTTGGGATAATGATATGCACTCCACGTTCACGGGGACTTCCATGACCAACTATCCGGGGCAGCATTGGCTTAAAACCTTTTACGAGAAGTACCAGCCCGATGATACAGACCGCGATCATACCCTGGCGAATACGGACGGTCAGGATAAGGATAACACAGCGGGTGGCGATCGGAACACCTCCTTTAAGCCGTTCCGATGGATTCGGGAGCATGTGTTTGGTGACAGAAAAGATTACATCCAATATCCAGCAGTGAACAATGGGGAAAATACCGAGGTTGTGGTAAACACTTCCGACCAGGCCATGGCTAACGCCAACGCATCCGATGCGGTACGGCAGTTCGCGGTGAAGTGGTACCTGGAGGATGAGGCCGCCAAGCTTATGGTGGACAACGGTCTGGGGGAGAACATCGCCAAGCCGGACGGAAAAATCGGATATGACGAAGCGGTCTATGATTTGGCGCTCTTTGAGGCTATTGCTAAGGCATACGATTATCTGCGCCCCTTCTATAACTATGACTTAGACACGATCTACAGTGTAGAATGGGACAGTGCAGCAGGCGGCGGTGCAGATAAAGATTATACGACCCTTTCCGCAGACGAGAGGCTGGATAATCGGTACTACAACATTTCCAGCTATCTGCCTTATGGTGTCTATGTCATCGTAGAGCAGCCGCCCCAGAGGCGGGACGATGCCGTCAATGACTGGAAGAACCGGAGTTTTGCCATTGAAAAACCCAAAGAGGTTATTGTACCTTCGGTTTATGAAGAAGCAGAAAGCAATGCCACAACGGATAACTATCACACGCATTATACCTTTAGTGAAAAGATGCTCTTAACCGACCAGGCGAAACAGGAGAATTACCTCATTCGTTTCGGCGAGGAAAACAGTGCCAACACAGAAAACCAGGACGACAGAGAGTTCGTCATCCGGGCACATGGGTACCATGGGGACTTCGAGGTCTACAAATACGGCTTAGACATCGACCGATTAAGGGCATCCATCTCATCTCCCAACGGGGAGTACCATTATGGCGGCTGGGAGATTACTCAGGAGGCCCATGACCCGTTAAAGGATTACTATGAAATGAACCATCGGGGAGAAGAAGGCGTAGAAGAAATCCAAAAAGAGAACGGCGGTAATAATGCCAGCCTCTACCATGGCTTTGACACAGATGTGACGTCCAACGGGAACGGCGCAGATACAGCTAACGGAAACCATTATGACGGAGAAGCTTTAAGGAAGCGTTTCTTCTATGCCTCCATTTCAGAGGACGATGGGATAGCCGACCAGGTACTTTTTAAGGATGGAACAAAGGATGAAAACAATGCTTCGGGCATGTCCTGGCACAATGGGGTGAAATCCACGACAGGAGAGCTGACTGCCTATGATGGAAAATATGCTGCGGTGTTGGTGCCCTGGACGATGAGGGCTCCAGCGGACAGTCACGTCTATTGCGCAGAAACGTTTTCAGGATATGCGGACGTGAATGAGAGAAACCGTTTCTACACCACCATGCTGCGAATCAATAAGCTCGATGCCGAAACCGGAGAGTACATCGTGCACGATGATGCTATTTTCGGTCTGTATGCAGCTTCCCGTTATAACACCTTTGCCGAGATTGAGGAAGATGCAAAATTAATTGAGGACCCGGACGAACGGGCAAAATTCCTTATGCAGTTTAGACCAGGGGATGCAAAGTTCTACCAGCAAGATACCGTAATCATGGGCAGCAAAGAATTTTTGGAAGCGATGAAAGCAAAGGATATCCTGCCCTTTAAGCGAAGAACGGTTCTTAATGAGTCCATGGAATTTCCGGCAAACCTCTACAGCGGAACGGTCCCGAAAGGAACCCCTGTGTGTATAGAATCTGAGCGAATCAGTCTGTATGATGGATTTGGAAAACGAACCGGACAGATGACGGTGTGGAGCACGCAGGCTGATGGTAGGATGGATGACCCCGAAACCCAGAGCCAGTTAGTGTATGGTCGGCAGAACGTGGGCTACTTTAAGACTAGCCAGCCGATTGGAGCAGGGGTGTATGTCCTGGCGGAGATTAAGCCCCCGGATGGATATGTGAGGAGCAGTCCTGTTGCCATTGAGGTATATTCCGACAAGACGACCTATTATGTGGATGGGGACATGTATGCGCCAGTAGAGGCTGTAAGATATAAAGCGAATCTGCTGGATGAGTATCCGTATAAATAAAAGGACACAAAATAAAAAAGGCGGGTGGAAAACATCCGTCTTTTTTATTTTGTGTTCCTGTCCGGGGAAGGTGTTCCCGGGGAACACCATGCAATCCAATGTAACGCCATGCATCATACTAATAGCTGCGAGGAAAATTATCCTCCAAAAGCAACATCCGTAAAAATAGAACGAGGCTCCTCCATAGGGGACTTTTTTTCGCCATGATTATTGCCTTATCCTGACAGCTACGATTTCCATACTTCCTATGAGGCATAAAAAGGAATGAGAGAAAGGAGAAGAAATGAGAAAAGAAGACATTATCAAGGAACTTGAAAAGCATAAGGACACAGTCTTATCATTCCCGAACCGCGGACCATGGGGGGATTTTAAGTATCGAGGAAACTGCTCTGGCTGGATTCCGGCATATTTCATCTACAAGTACCAGGCTGGAAATGTGGCAGAAGTCTTTGCAGGATCTGGGACAACTTATGATGTTTGTAAGGACATGGGCGTGGCTTATACCGGGATCGATTTGAACCCTATCCCGCCAAGGGACGGCATTATTTCCATGGACATTTTAGATGATTCAATAGAACTGCCGGATGGGTTCTATAATGCGGACATGGTGTTCCTGCACCCACCATACCCTTCTATTCATGATGTGCGGTATGCCAATACTATGTGGAAGGATACAGACGGTACAAGGATATTCCGTGACATCCAGGAGATGTCCTGGGAAGAGGGCATGAAATGTGTAAATCATGCAGTATTTCGTGCTTTCAATGCTATGCCAGCAGGAGCCTATGAAATTTGCTTGGTCGGAGAAATCCGTTCTAGGGGTCAGTATCGATCCATGATGCAGAATCTGGTGATACCGGGCATTCTCCACCAGACATTCATTAAGTTACAGCACAACATCGTTTCAGGGAACCGTACATATAGTGGCAGAAGTGACTATGCCCTCACCGGACATGAAATAATCGCAGTCATCAAAAAACCGAGCGGGTATGAGTTGGCGTATGTTATGCCGAAAAAGTACAGCATAGATCTCCGCGACTGCACTATGGCAACGTGGAAGGATATTGTGATGAGTGTGGTTCGCAATATACAGGGGGAAGTAACGAACGAAGCCGTTTATGCTGCTATTGAAGGGTACAAAAGGGCTGTAAACAATGTAGACTGGAAAGCTAAGGTACGGCAGACTCTCCAATTTTTGGAGAAATCAGGACTTCTCCATCGTATGGGTACTGGTAAATATACATTAACTGTTGCTTAGCAAGTTAATAGTATAGTAAATAAGAGTATAAGGGGAAAACCATATGGAAGAAAAAACAAAAGTGATTTTTAAGATAGCAAACGGGACGGAACCTGCAGGAACACTATTGACTAAGATATATGTACAAAATATACCAAAGGCAGAAATAATTTTTAACGAGTTGTTCGCATCTTATGGGATTACAACGGTAGTACTGCTGAAAACAGAAGAATCTTTTCCGATAGCTCCATCCTCTGTAGGTAATGTCATTGCTAGGGATATGGTACTGTGTTGTATCACATCTCCAGTTTGCATCGACAAATCAAGAGAAGGCAAGCCTTCCCTGAGGGGAATAGACATGGACTATAAAGAGGACAGCGAGGAAGATGATGAACCTCAGTACGTTGAGGAGATTGAAATTCATGATAGCTACATTATCCAGTACTGGAATTTTGGTGCTGTTGAGGTTGGGTTCCTGAAAGATTTCATGGAACAGCCATACATGGCAGTGTACTCATCACAGGATGATAGGGGAAATATCAGTTTCTCAGTTTGGTGACCTGCTCCCACCATCTAACAAAATCAGAAAAACAGCAGAAAAGAGGAAAAGTATGAAAATAATCACAAAACCGTCGCAAATGCCTAGACTCCTTTCCTGGGATTCTGTGGATGATGCATGGAAAAGAAGGTGGGGAGAAGGCAATGTCCGGTGGTACAAGCATGAACCGTCTGTCGATGATCCGAAAGAGCGTGAAGCAATGGAAAAAGCTTTATTATTAAAGGACCGACTGCTTTCGAATCGGTGTCATTTCAATAGTGCCAGGATGTGGGATGCAAACAGAGGGAAATGTCAGATCGCAACTGGGTATGCGCTTTCTGATGATGGATGTTGGAGGCAGCATAGCTGGGTTGTTCAGCCCTTGACAGTAAAATACCGCATTTGGGAAACGACAGAACCAAGGATTGCTTATTTTGGCTTTATTATGACCGATGAAGAGTGCGAGGATTTTTTATACCAGAATAACTGATGCCCTGGGCTGTTTTGACGGATCATGGGATTTTTTGAGGGTATAAAAAAAGTCTGTAAAAAGATTGAAAAAAAGGTCTTCTATGATAAAATAAAAAATCATAGGAGACTTTTTATTATGGCAAGAAGAGAAAAAAACTAGCACACCATGTTAATTTATCTCAAACTAATTGTAAGGTAGGTTCAACAGTATTATTGTGTTTGTATACTCCCTTTAAATATATTTAGTTTGGTTATCAATATAGGTGTAGTATGGAAATTAGAATTAGAGCAACAAAGGAGACAATTATGTTTGAGATTACGGGTAAGGATATCATGGCATTAAATGATGTGGATCTTCGTGAACTGGTGGGACGTTTATGTAAAGCGGAGGTGGAACGGGACGGTGGAGCTACATCGGGTGTACATTATGGAGGACATCAAAAAGCACGGGATGGTGGAGTAGATGTTGAAGTTGATATAGACTTCTCATTGCGGAAAGGGAGTTATATACCTAAGCCATGTACTTTTTATCAAGTTAAGGAACACAAGATGACTCCAAAAGCGATTGAACATGAAATGTGTCCCCAAGGAGTAAGAAGGCTAATATTTGATGAACTTGTATCAAAACAAGGGAGTTATATTATTGTAAATGGAAGAGATAATGTTTCTCCTTCGGCATTAAAAGATCGCATAAAGGCGATGAAGGCGGCTCTTGGTCCCTTGAAAAACGGAGTTTTTGTTGATTTTTATGATCAAAGCAGTCTGGCCAACTGGGTAAATGATTATGAGCCGATTGTTGCTTGGGTTAAGTGTAAGCTGGGTGATTCATCTGAAGGGTGGTTTCCTTATGGGAATTGGACAGGCGATCATGATGATTTAGCCCTTCCATATATTGTAGACAAAGATATCCGAATTAAAAAAACTGATATAGCAGAAACCATGACTATTCAGGATGCTCTTGAGGATATACGTTCAATATTACGGAATCCTGGTAAATCGGTTCGCCTAACCGGTTTATCAGGAGTTGGAAAAACACGATTTGCACAGGCGTTATTTGAGGAAATAGGATATGAGCCGCTTCCACAAGAGCTTGCGCTTTATGTTGATTTTCAAAAGCCTATTAGAATGTTTCCTATGGAAATGGTAAAAGAATTAGTTGCAAAAAAACATAGGAAGATTGTAATTGTAGATAACTGTGCAGCTAAAGAACACCATGAATTAACGAAACTTTGCAAATCTCCCAAGAGTACCGTTAGCTTGTTTACGATTGAGTATGACGTACAAGATGGAGAACCGGAAGATAGTGAAGTATATCAGATGTTTCCTTCATCGAATGAATGTATTGTTGATATTTTGAAACAAAGAAAATTTTACAAAAATGATCAGGATTACAATAGAATTGCGTTACTGGCAGGCGGAAATGCAAGAGTTGCTATTGTTTTGGCAAAGGCTACCAAGAAAGAAAAAAATCTGAATGAATTGAAGGATGAGGAACTTTTTAAACGGATTTTTTGGCAAAAGGGGGAATTTGATGATGCTTTATATAAAACAGCAGAAGTCTGCTCTTTGGTTTATTCTTTTTCAATCAATCAAAATAAAGAGAAAACGGACGAAATTAAGGTGTTAGCAAGTTTATATGATATTTCCATAAGAGATATGGTGAGAAATGTAAACCGGTTATATAAGCGCCAGATAGTACAAAAGCGTTCTCATTGGCGAGCTGTTCTGCCACATTCTTTAGCAAATCGTTTGGCAAAAGAAGCGTTAGAAAATTTGGGCGCTGAAATCATTTTAGAAACTATGAATAATAGTTCTAATCATATGATACGTTCGTTTTCAAAAAGAATGAGTTTTTTACATGATAGTAAGGAGGCTCAGGACATTTTTGATGTGTGGTTAAAACTTCCACTTATGACTTCTCCAAATTATTGGAGTGATATCTGCCAATATAGATTAGAAGATGCAGCTCCCGTAATTCCTGAACAGGTACTTTCATTTATTGAACAAATGTATAAAAGAGATAATGGAGAATATCTATTGGGAGGGTTTCATGAACAAGTGATTGTGCGAATTTTGTCACAATTAGCATATGAACCGAAGTGGTTTGACCGTAGTCTGAAAATTCTTTTGGATTTACCATTAAAAAGAAATAAAAGAGAAGATATGAGTGGATTTTTTAAAATTGTGCATTCTGGAACATATGCGTTAATAGATCAGAGGCTCCATTTTGTTCAAACCTTGCTACATCATAACGATGAGAATTATATTCAACTTGGAATAGATTGTTTGGATAGAATGCTGCAGTGTAAACATCAGATAAGGTATTTATATAAGGGATTTGAATCTTTTGGTATGTATCAACGTGATAACGGCTTAGATTTATCTGGAGAATATAAAAGCTGGTATCTAAAAGTTATTGAATTTATTACAGTAGAGATGCCGGCATTATCGACGGAATCAAAAGAACGGGTAAGAGAAATTTTAGGAAAAAGTTTGGTTGGATTTGGATATGAACATTATTGGGACATTATAGAAGAATGCTGTATGAAATTTGGAAAGGATAGGGATTGGTGGCAGGGATGGATTGGCCTTGGAAATATTAAAAAATTTTATGATAATGAATTAGAACTGTGTGAGAAAGAGTTATTAGATCGATTGATTTTTTTGGTAGAACCAATAGATGCTGTCCCAAGAATGACTTGCATTTTGCGAGAGAGTCCTTTTGAACTGGAAATATATTTTCCTTCAGAAGAAAAGATAAATGAAGAAATCAGGAGGCTTGCGGCAATCTTTGCAGAGAATCCGGAATTGTTGGAACAATTATTTAGTCAAATAGGTAATAGATTTTTGATGGTAGGTGCTAGATTTGGAAAGGAACTGGCGGAGGCTGAATCGTCAGATTTCTTTGCTCCTTTGTGGCCTTCCATATGCAAAATATTGGATAAAGATTTGAGTATGAGTATTGCTGTTGGATACCTTAATGTTAAATATAGTCATGATAGGGAGAATACCATTCGTTTATTAGATTTATTGGAAAATACAGATAAAGCCTCTCAGGCAGTACAGATCCATTCTATACTGGAATGTTCTGGAAAATACCTTCAGCAT
>Ga0137307_101559_pt1 | contig 19557 bp, 14 predicted proteins | sample NAcewD2O_March_2_FD_97180 | JGI IMG/M metagenome (GOLD analysis project Ga0137307, IMG submission 97180) | Mouse cecal microbial communities from Vienna, Austria - N-Acetylglucosamine amended D2O_March | ecosystem: Host-associated > Mammals > Digestive system > Large intestine > Cecum | place... | reverse complement strand
GTCCGCTACGGATGTATACCTGGCCGGGCACAAGGTGTGTAACCCGTATGCCCTGAAGGTTGTATACAGGAGCGTCGGAATCGTAAGAGCCCGGAGCGACAATGCCCTCAACGCCGTTTGCATCCGGAAGGGCAAGGAAGTGTCCGGGGTTCATGTACACTGCCCACTGTCCTAAATAATTGCCCTGCGGGTCCCACTGGTGGAGCTTGCCGGAGCTTGTGTACGATACCGCATCGGTGGCGTAGATGTAGCCCGAGTAGGGGTTTACATATATGCCGTAAGGCATTGCAAAAGCCTCTATGTCGGCTTTCACTGTGCCGGGAAAATCGGTGCTGACAGCAGCTTCTGCACCTTCGTCGATAGCAGTTTCGGGGTCGATGACAGCGTAGCTGTATTCATAAGAGCCGCTTGTATTGGAGTATGTGGCGCCGATAGCATAGAAATTGCCGTCGGTAGTTGCGGTGCTGTAAGTAGAGGGGTTGGGCAGCACGGCGACACATTCGGCATCGGGTGTGCCGGCGAGCACTTTTTCGCAATCCATGATAACGGTTGCGGCAGGGTTTGCGCCATAATCGCCGGCAGAGTTTATACAGAGATATTTACCGGTCTGTGCCATAGAACCGTAAAGGTTTAATTTGCCGGTGTCTACGGTGCGCTCAACAGTCATTGTGGCGGCGTTGACTACCGATACGGTTTTCTCATAGTCGTGAGTTCCGGTATAGGAATAGCCGCCGCTGTTTGCTACAAAAAGCCGGCCCTGATATACAGCCACGCCTTCGGGTTCGTAGCCTACTTCGCAGGCTGCGATTACTTTAAGTGTATTTATATCGATTTTTGCAACGTAGCCTTTGCTGAAGCGTTGGGTTTGTCCGTCGATATCAACCACGTTTGCATACGAAGTGGCGTAGAGATACTCGCCGTCGGAAGCAAGTTTGCGGCAGTTTGGCACAGCGTCAATCGCGCCGACTGCGGTGCCGTCGGTCTTGATGACTTGTATGATGCCTGATGTGTTTACGGCAATAGCCAACAGCTGGCTGTTTATTAGAACGATGTCGTTGGGAAGGTCGCCAAGTTTTTCGTTGTTGATTTCGCTGAACCAGTCGTTGCTCAAAATCTGGCCGTCGACGAAGTACGACAGGCGGCCGTTGTCCATGCCCCAGCTGCCTTCATTGACAACTATCAGCTGTTCTTTGGCCGAACCACAGATAGCTGTAGCTGCTATTGCAAGTGTGAAAAGAGTAGATTTTAATTTCATAAAGAATGATTAGAGTATATATTACAGATTGATGTCGGTTTATGTAGTTTCCGGCAAATGCACAATGATTCGGTTTCATAAATCAATGGTCAAAAACCGGTTTATGAAACTTCGTATACGGGAAAAAGAAATAAAGGAATAGCGTTTGCCTCGAGGGGTATGTCTGCGACGTGTATCTGTAATATCATGTCCGCCGGCAGGGGGGTGTCCTTGATTCTTTCAAAGCCTGTATTCGCGAAGCTTCATTGCGAAAGAACAATCGCGGGCGCAGGTCTTCTGGCTTATCTCCTCTGTCTGTCCGTCTTCCCGGGCTTTCCCAGTGACATAGTGGACGCAGAGTTGTGGATGGGCATAGAGCCTTACCACAGAGAATTACAGCAGCGCGTCTGCCGGGGAATCTCACCCCGTTCCCAAAGGCACAGTCAACCTCTGTCGGTCTGTTATCGCCTTGGCGCTCGGATTTATCGGGCGCAAAGTTAATTATTTTATCTGTTTAGGATATGTTTGATGTTGTTAAAGTGTGTTAAATGTACATTTCTCATGATACTTGCTCACGCTTGATGTCAGAACGAAAACTGTGCCATGAGGCTCACGCGGCGTGCCCGGCGGTGAGCGCCGTCAACGTTTTTGCGCATGCCGGTGGTGAACTCCAGTCCGGTCTGTATACGCGGAGTAAGATTCCAGAATATATTGGCAGCTGTATACTGGCCGTATTTGTACTCTCCGCCATCGGCATTGTGACGAGGCAGATATCGGCTCTCAGAGAAAGTGACCGAAGCGAAGATATTTGGCCGGAAATTATACTGAATGCCTAAATTCCAGCCTATGGCATATGGCGCATATAGTCTGCCGGGCCTGACGGGGTCGGCGACAAGGTCGTAGTTGCCCATCTGAAGGTCGCCTCCAAGGCTTTCGAATCCGGCGCCGCCGCAGATGGTGCCGTAGATTGTCAACGGCGATATTGGGTGTCCTACGCCGGATATCTGCGCGCCCCAGCCGACGAGATTGTGGTTGCGGGCCGCTATAAGGTCGCGGTACGAGAGCGAGCGCACGATGCCCGAGAGTCTCACGTGTTCGGAGCGTCCCCATGCATACTGCACGAATGCGGCGGCATCAGGGAGCCAGTTGTCTACTTTTGCGGTAAGACCCTCTTGCTGTGTGATGCCTGTTTTCGGTGTCTCGGCCGATATTGCCGCCGTGATACCATGCCGCCATGTGTGCATCCAGCGCACGAGCACATTGACCGGCGCTATCTTATTGTTCGGGCCAGAAGCATCAACTGTCGGAGGCTCGGCCGAAGGGTCGGAGAATGTTGTGGGGGCGTAACCTATCGTCCAGTCGCCCAAAACCGCATATGCCTTCTTCATGCTGAAGCCTATGTGCTCGTAGCCGTTGAAATTGGCTTCTATGTAGAGCTGATATTCGCCAAACTGCCTGTTGCGGCCTATGACTCGGTAGAATAAAGTCGTGCCGGAAGGCGAAGTGTTGAATTTCCGCATCTTTGTAGGGTCGGGCTGCATAGGTATGAGATAGGGTGCGAAGCCGTTAGAGGGAATGGCACCGCCCCAGTCATACCATGCGCGCATACGCACACATCCGCCTACGCCCATGGCCAGAGCCGCGTCTTTGCTCATAAAGAGAAAGTAAGGCGCAGCGGGGTCGGAGAAGTGGCGGAACTGGTCGTAATAGAACATGTCGATAATATGCCTGATGGAGTCGGCATGGGCTTCGGTCGCCGTTTCGGGTTTGCCGTCGATATAGACTATCTTGTGGTTGGCTGCCAAAGAGTCGGCATGTGCATCTACGAGCGATGAGCTTCGCAGAGACTGCGCCATGCATGTGGTCGCAGCAACAGACAGAAGAGCAAATGTGAGAATTCCTTTCATATCTTTTCAACGCGGCATGCTCCGGCTTTGTTCGCACGGCGGTGTGAGCCACGGGCGTGTTTTTGCTAAAGTTCTTTAAGCGCGGCTGACAGTATTTCCCGGTTTGTTGAAAAATTTGTACATTTGTCGAAATTTCAAACGATGAAAAGTATCTTTCGCCAAATATTATCACTTTTTGTATTCTCTTTACTCTATTCAACGGCTGCAGCGCAGGTCAACACCGACCAGGTGATGCGCGTAGGCCAGAATGCCCTATATTTCGAAGATTATCTGTTGTCTATCCAGTATTTCAACCAGGCTATCCAGGCAAAGCCCTATCTTGCCACGCCATATTTCTACCGCTCTATCGCCAAGCTCAATCTCGAGGATTATGTCGGAGCCGAGGCCGATGCCTCGAAGGCGCTCGAACTTAACCCTTACCTCTCCGACGCATGGGAAGTGCGCGGTGTGGCCCGTCAGAATCTCGGCTATAACCGTCGTGCTATCGAAGACTACGCCCAGGCCCTCAAGTTACTTCCGCGCAACCGCCAGTTGCTGTTCAACAAGGCTCTTGCGCTCAACGACCTCAAAGAATACGATGCCGCTTCGGAAGTTTTTGCCGAGCTTATAAAGTATTATCCCGGATATGAAAATTCATATCTGGGCCGCGCCCATATAGCTCTTGAGCGCCGCGACACCGTAGCCGCGCTTGCCGATATCGATAAAGCTCTGCAAATCAACGATAAGGCCGTGAATGGCTATATAATGCGTGCAGGCATAAGCATGGACTCAGAGGGCGATTACGAGAGTGCCCTCGCCGATATCGACAAGGCAATCAAGCTTATGCCGCGCAATGCCGGCCTGTATATAAACCGCGCCTATCTCCGCTATAGGCTCGATTCATACAATGGCGCGATGTCGGATTATGACTATGCCCTCACCATAGACCCACTCAACTATGTGGCGCTCTTCAACCGAGGACTGCTCCTTATGGAGGTGAGCGCCAACGACCTCGCGCTCGAAGACTTCAACCGAGTGCTCGAACTCGAGCCCGACGAATACAGAGCGCTTTATAACCGTGCCGTGCTGCACCGTGCCAAAGGAAACTATAAAGAAGCGGCAGCCGACATTACTCGTGTGGCAGAGCATTATCCCGACTTCCCTGGCGCATTCTATCTCAGGGGCGCTATTTACCGCGACGAAGGACAGCTTGCCAAGGCTGAAGCCGACTTCAAAAAAGCCGACCGTCTCTCGAAATCGCTTACGCCCGAAATTGCCGCCAAATATGAGCGCGAGCTCGCAGCGCCAAGCCCCGAAGCCGACACAGATATCACCGCCGACAGCCAGAGCGCCAAAAAGGGAAATGTTGCCGACGACAAACCCGGACAACCCGACATGAGCGAGGTGTCGCGCAGATTTGCGCGTCTGCTCACGGTCGACAATAATGTAGACTTCAGAGAAGAGTACAACAACTCTGCAATCCGTGGCCGTGTGCAAGACCGCAACACAGCTGTAGAGACCGAGCCAATGATGATGCTGTCGTTCTATTCGTCGCCCTCGGAGCTGCGCCGAAATACATATTATATCCGTGAGGTCGACGACCTTAATGCCACCCGTATGCTGCGTTTTGCACTTGTGGTGACAAATGCCGTGCCTTCGATAAACGAGGACGATGCCGCCCGTCACTTCAATTCGATTGCCTACTATAATTCTTACCTTGCCACACACACAGGGCGTCCGGTAGACTACATAGGCCGCGCGCTCGATTATATCACCGTGCGCGACTATATCAGCGCCGAGCGCGATGCCGACAAGGCCGCCGCCATAGCTCCCGACCTCGCACTCGCGTATATGATTCGCGCTCAGGCTCGCTATAGCCGCTATCTGCTCGATAAGGCCGACGGCGGCAACCGGCGCTTGTCGCAGTCGCTCCGTGGTAGCGGCGACACGCCGGCTGCAGGTGCCGACGCAATGGCGCGCCTCGCCTCCTCGAGAAGTGCTCTCGCCGAGATTCTTGCCGACTACGACAAGCTCATAGAGCTATCGCCGCGAATGGCGATAGCGCATTTCAACAAAGGATGCATATACCTCGAAATGGAGAGCTACGACCAAGCCGCAGCGGAATTTGCCAAAGCTATAGAGCTGAAACCCGATTTCGGCGAGGCTTATTATAACAGGGGATATATAGAGCTCCTCGGTGGACACCGCGACACAGGAATCGCCGACCTCAGCAAGGCCGGCGAGCTAGGCATAGCCCGTGCATATAATCTTATCAAACGTATGGCTTTTTAAGTGAGAAAAATGCCTTTGAAGACGCTCTGCTAACATTTTGCGAGAAATGTTGGATTTATTTTGAACAAAAGTTCTGAAAAATTTGTGTCGTATCAAAAAATTAAGTACTTTTGGCGCGAGATAGTAAACCTTTTTATAAACCAAATCTTGCATTAAATGAAAAAAGTACTTACTTCTTTGATTGCATTAGTGTCTATTGCCACCATGGCTATGACAGCGAGTGCTGCCTTATCCGTGAGCGTCACCCCGGCAGAGGGCGACGTGACAAATCCAGGTCATTTCCCCAACATCACAGTAAACCCCGGAGATGCCATGGAAACAATTTCTGAAGTTGTGATGACTCCCGAAGTGGGCGACCCCGTTGTTTGCCCCTGGGAATTCGACAGTGCCAATTGGTCGGGTATGATTGTCGACTGCAGCAAGGTGACTGCATCGGGCAAATGGACTCTCACAATTCCTGCCGGCGCTTTCGAGGGCGATGGTGTAGTAAATGATGAAGTTTCATTCACATGGAATTACACCAATCCTACCGAAGGTCAGGAGACTCCTGTTCAGAAAATCGCTTTATCGGCATTTACACTTAACCAAGCCGGTGGTAGGGTTCAGTCCGGCGGTGATGTTGAAAATGACAGCTATCTGCAGAACATCAACATTGAGTTACCTGACTATGGTTACAAAATCAACGGCACCACTCTCCGCCTGACCTCCGACAAGGGCTATGACAAAGAACTCGATGTTATCACCACGTTCTATGATAATGAATTCGCTACTCAGCTTATTGTCAAGAGCGCGATAATGGAAATCAAGGAGTCGGCTACATATACACTCCATGTACCCGCAGGTTTCGTGACGGGTGACAATGAAGAGAGCGAAGCGGCCGAATTTACCTGGAACTACACCTACACCGGCAACGCCGGGGGCTCGGACATTCCTGAAGAGCTTACAGTCAACAGCATCAAGGTTGCCAATGTCGACGTAGCCACCGTTAAATCGCTTGCCGCTATCAACCCCGGCGACGAAATGGTTGTCGAGATAGCTCCTATAGCCGATGCTGCAATGCTGGTAGTTGAGTTCCAAAATATCACAAACGACGAGGTCGTTCGCGTTTTCGAAATCTATAACAATCCGTACAACTCCGACATCACGGCAAATCCCACCGAAGGCTACTACCGTACGGTTGCCGGCGGCAGTGCAGTGAATAAATTCTATAACGATTGCGATTACCGCATCGTTATGACTGCTTACAGCACTACCAACGTCAATAATCCCGCCAATTCTGTCTGGGGTCCCGTGAACATTGACTTCAAAGGCGAGACCGTTCCCTACCAGTACAGCCCTGTTACAATGGTGAGCGTAAGTCCCGAAAGCGGCACAGAAGTTACCGATGACGCACAGCCTATTGTTCTCACCTATTCTGCCCCCGTTGAAATCGTATCTGCCCAGGCTTCGACCGGCGGTCAGGAAGCAGTCGTTACCGATATGCTTCCTTACACTACCAGCAATGCCGACAAGACTGTCTGGACAATCAAGCCCGGCAAGTCTTTCTGGAGTAGTTGCGCCAACGACATGATGTTCAACATCGCTGTCAAAGACGAAAACGGCCTTGTTCTGAAAGGTGACAGAGGCGGAGATGCCGAGTCGTACTTCTCGTTTGTGTTTGGTTGCTATATGGCATGGCCCACAGTGAAAATCACACCTGCTTCGGGTTGGGTTGAAGAGCTCTACAGCTTCACTATCGCCGATTCGCGCGGTGCAGGCCTCAGCTACACAAGCGTACCTTATGTAGTTAACGAAAACGGTGAAAAAGTGGCTACAGTCGACATGAACTCGCAGGTTCAGTACGATGCCAATGGTCGCGACATCACAACTGTAGATGGCAAGGATGTAATAGCTGCCACAGCTACATTCCACCTCGACAAGGCTATCACAGAGCCCGGACGCTACACTCTCATCTCGCCGCGTGCAAGCTACGCTCTCGGCACAGAGTTCAACGCTGAGCAGAACCGCTACTTCGAGACCGAGTATACGGTAGTGAAGATGCCCAAGGCAAAAGTAGACGTTGAACTCGTAAACTTCGCTCAAGTATCGTTCGAAGTCCTTGAAGGCAAGGACGTAGTCGTAGCCCTCACTCCCTCGGAAGACTGGACAGTAGCTTCCCTCAAGCTCAACGACAAAGACGTTACTTCCAACGTGACCAACAACACCTACACTATCGCAGCTATCGAAGGTGACGCGACTCTCGTTGCTACCTACGAATACGCTCACGAAGTATCTACAATCCAGGAATCGGGTGTTGTGAATGTTGCCGGCAATGAAGTGACCGTTCGCAACGACAGCGACCGTATCTCGATTGAAGGCGTTGCTGCAGGTGACTCTATCAAGGTTTACACTATAAACGGTATGGTTATCGCCAACACAGTTGCCGAGCAGGATATCGTCAAGATTTCTTGCCCCACCGGCCAGGTATACGTTGTTGTAATCAACGAAACCGCTGTTAAGATTCAGCACTAATCACAGCTGAGCGGATGTCGTCGACATCTGCTGCAGAAACTACACAGAGGTTGTGTCGAAAGGCACAACCTCTTTCTTTTGCTGCCTGTTGCGCACGACCCGAGCGCCCATAGGTGGCGGAATCAAAAAAAATTCGTAATTTTGCAATGTGAATTATGAATAACGACAGAAAAATACTTGTCACAGGCTGCAACGGTCAGGTCGGCAGCGAACTCCGGAGATTGCTTGGCGGCCGTGCCGTGTATGTGGGCCGCGACGACCTCGATCTCACCGATCGTGATGCCGTGGAGCGCTTCATGCGGATAGGCGACTTTGCCTATGCTGTAAACTGTGCGGCATATACGGCTGTCGACAGGGCAGAGGAGGAAAAACTTGCCTGCTCGCGTGCCAATGTCGATATCGTAGAAAATCTTGCCCGTCCGGCCGATGAACTCGACTACCGTATAATACATATCTCTACCGACTACGTGTTCGACGGCCACAGCTGGCGCCCTTACAACGAAAGTGACAAACCCGAGCCGCTTTCGGTCTACGCCTCAACAAAGCGCCGCGGCGAAACAGCTCTGCTGGGCCTTGCTCCGGGGAGCATGATTATCCGCACCGGCTGGCTCTACTCGTCGTATGGTCGCAACTTCGTTAAGACAATCATTGAGCGAGGCCGCAAAGGCACGCCACTGCGTGTGGTTGCCGACCAGATAGGCACACCGACCTATGCCGAAGACCTTGCAAAATTTATTGTAAACAACGTAATCGACGGGCACTGGACTCCCGGCATATTCAACTATTCCGGCGAAGGAGTTGCCTCGTGGTACGACTTTGCCGTGGCAATTCTCGAAGAAGCCGGCATAGACACTCCTGTTATTCCTATTCCCACGAGCGAGTATCCCACAGCTGCCGAGCGTCCGCAGTTTACCGTGCTCGACAAGAGTAAAGTAAAGGCCGTATACGGCATCACATTACCACACTGGCGCAACTCACTGCGAGACGCCATAAAGAAAATAATGCAGACAAATGGCTGATTATACCGACGAAATCAAACGCCGCCGCACCTTTGCCATAATATCGCACCCCGATGCCGGCAAAACAACACTTACCGAGAAACTGCTTCTCTTTGGCGGCGCTATCCACATTGCCGGAGCTGTAAAAAGCAATAAGATAAAGAAAACCGCGACCAGCGACTGGATGGAGATTGAGAAGCAGCGCGGTATCTCTGTGGCTACGTCCGTGATGGGCTTCAATTACGGCGATTACAAAATAAACATTCTCGACACGCCTGGCCACCAGGATTTCGCCGAGGATACATATCGCACGCTCACGGCAGTAGACTCCGTAATCATTGTGGTCGATGTGGCAAAAGGCGTTGAGACCCAGACGCGCAAACTGATGGAAGTATGCCGCATGCGCAATACGCCCGTAATTATATTCGTAAACAAACTCGATCGCGAAGGCCGCGACCCGTTCGACATTCTCGACGAACTCGAGGCTGAACTTAAAATTTCTGTGCGTCCGCTTTCATGGCCTATCAACATAGGCCAGAAGTTCAAGGGCGTATACAATATATTCGAGAAATCGCTCGACCTTTTTACCCCCGACAAACAGCGGGCAACCGAACGTGTGGAAATAGAGCACGTGAACGACCCCCGTATTGATGAGGCTGTGGGCGAAGACGATGCCGCAAAGTTGCGCGACGACCTCGAACTCATAGAAGGTGTATATCCTGAATTTGATGTCGACGAATATCTTGCCGGACGTGTGGCTCCGGTGTTCTTCGGTTCAGCCCTGAATACATTCGGTGTCAAGGAGTTGCTCGACTGTTTTGTGCAGATAGCTCCCTCGCCGCGTGCCGTAGAGGCGATAGAGCGCAGGGTAGAGCCTTCGGAGAGCGAATTTTCGGGATTCGTATTCAAGATTCACGCCAATATGGACCCCAACCACCGCTCATGTATCGCCTTTGTGAAAGTATGCTCAGGCAAATTCGAGCGTAACGCACCCTACAAGCACATGCGTTCCGGCAAAATGATGCGTTTCGCTGCCCCGACCGCCTTTATGGCGCAGAAGAAGAGCGTTGTCGACGAGGCATATCCGGGCGATATCGTCGGTATTCCCGACAACGGAAACTTCAAAATCGGCGACACACTAACTGAGGGCTCGGAACTTCACTACAAAGGCTTGCCGAGCTTCTCGCCCGAGTTGTTCATGTATATAGAGAATGCCGACCCCATGAAGGCAAAGCAGCTTGATAAGGGCGTGCAGCAGCTTATGGACGAAGGTGTGGCTCAGCTTTTTTACAACCAGTTCAACGGCCGCAAGATTATAGGCACTGTGGGCCAGCTTCAGTTTGAAGTGATACAATATCGTCTCCTGCACGAGTATGGAGCCCAATGCCGTTGGGAACCTATGTCGATGTACAAAGCATGCTGGATTGAGAGCGACGATTCCGAGGCAATGGCTGCATTTAAAAAGCGTAAGCACCAGTTTATGGCTCTCGACCGCGAAGGCCGCGACGTGTTCATGGCCGACTCGCAGTTTGTGCTTACTATGGCTCAGAATGATTTTCCCAAAATTCGCTTTCATTTCTCTAGCGAGTTTTAGGCGCAACGCCCGGCAAATCACCAATATTTTTCGGTGTGGGAGCAAAAATGCAGGAATTTGTGCTGTGTACGACAAATAGTTGGCAAAAAGTATTGACAAAGGGAAGTAAATGTGTTAATTTTGCATGATTTTAGGCTTGTTGTGCTTTTGCCGGCGGCCATATTTATCGTACAATGACACATAAACGTTTACGACGCATATCCACTCTGGGTTCCCGCATCACTTCTTTGGTGAGTGTTGCCCTCGTTCTGATACTTTTAGGCCTGGCTGTCTTTCTGGGCCTTTCCGGCAAGAATCTCACCGATGATGTGCGCCGCAATCTGGGTTTTGTTATAAAAATGGAGCGCGATTGCGCCGATTCCCAGACCAATATGCTCAAACGGGCGCTGCTTGCGTCGCCGGCGGTGAGCCGCATGACCTTTTCGTCGGCAGAAGATATAATGGAGGAGGAGAGCGGCTATCTCGGAGAGGATATCCGCGGACTTCTTGATTCCAATCCCTATTCGGCCGAATTCGACGTACGGGTGAAGCCAGAGTACGCCAGTGTCGACAGTATTGAGGTTCTTGTGGAGCGTTTCGGCAGTGTCGATGGTGTGCACGAGGTTGTTACCGAGAGTGCTGTCATCGAAGGCGTCGACAGCATGCTCAAGCGTGTAGGTGCCGTGCTCCTGATTGTGGCTGCCATACTTCTGGCGGTGTCGGTGGCCCTGATAAACAATACAATAAGCCTTTCGATATATGCCCGTCGCTTTGTGATTCACACAATGAAACTTGTAGGGGCGACAGGAGGATTTATCCGCCGTCCGTTTGTGATGTCGGGCATGGTAAGCGGCCTTATTGCCGGCCTGGCCGCGTCGGCCTTCCTTTGTGGCATACGATTTTATGTAGAGCGCCTCGACACGGCGATTGCTCGTACGCTGCCGTGGGAGTGGGTGGCTCTTGTGTGCGTGCTGCTCACACTTTTAGGTATGTCGATATGCGTGATTACGGCTGCAGTGGCCACAAACCGGTATATACGGGCTTCATACGATGAGATGTTTTTAAAATAACATAAATCATGGTGTGTGAAGCCTCATGCGCCATGGATAACCGAAATAAAGATATGACAGAACGTCAGGAAAACAACAACGAAAAACGGAGCATGCCGCTTGAGCGCGGCAATTTCACAGGCATGGCCATTGCCGGTGCCATGATAGTGCTCGGCTTCGTGCTGATGCTTGGTTCGAGCAGTACGGCCGATGCTTTCAATCCCGATATTTTCAGTACCAGGCGCATAATTGTAGGGCCTATCATCGCCTTTATTGGATTTGTGCTCATGGCAATCGCAATAATCATCGATCCCGAAAAACTCCCCTGGAGCCGTAAGAAATAACTATGGATACTATTGACGCCCTTATAATGGGTATTGTACAGGGTCTGGCCGAATATCTGCCAATCAGTTCGTCGGGTCACCTTGAGATTTGCCGCGAAGTGCTCGGGCTCAAACTTTCGGGTGCCGACAGTCTTCAGTTCGATGTAATGCTTCACGTGGCTACAGTGCTGAGTACAATCATTGTGCTCTGGCGCGAGTTTTTGCCGCTTTGCAAGTCGTTTTTCACTTTCAAGCGCGACGCCAACTTCTACTACGTGTGCAAGATACTTGTGTCGTGTATTCCGGTTGCCATTGTAGGCCTGTTTTTCAAAGATGTTATAGAGTCGCTTTTCGGTCAGGACCTTACGCTTGTTGGCTGCTGTCTGCTTGTCACGGCACTGTTGCTCACGTTCAGCTACTTTTTCCGCACACGGCCTTTAGAGGAGTATGGCTCTAAAGAGGTCGGCCGGCCTCGCGACATCACTTATGGCGACGCGTTTATTATCGGCTGTGCGCAGGCTGTTGCCGTTCTTCCCGGTCTTTCGCGCTCGGGTTCGACTATCGCCACTGGTATTCTGTTGGGTGACAAACGCGAGCAAGTGGCGCAGTTCTCGTTTTTTATGGTGATAATTCCCATTCTCGGTGAGGCCCTGCTTGATTTGAAAGACATTCTCGGTGCCGGAGCGGGCGAAGCTGTAGGGGAAACGGTGGGCGCAGTCCCTCTGGCTGTTGGCTTCTTTGCATCGCTTATTGTGGGATGTATCGCCTGCAAATGGATGCTCAATATAGTAAAGAAAGGCAAGCTTATATGGTTTGCTGTCTACTGTGTCATTGCCGCCCTTATCTGCCTCGCCAAAGGCTACAACCTTTTATGAGACGATGAATTTTATTGACGGAGAGATATTATATATCGACAAGCCTTTGGGCTGGACTTCGTTCGATGCAGTAAAGCGTCTGCGAGGAGCACTAACACGCAGGCTCGGCAACAAGAAAATCAAGGTAGGGCATGCCGGCACTCTCGACCCCCTCGCAACGGGCGTGATGATACTGTGCACCGGACGGGCCACTAAACGTATCGATGAACTTCAGAGCAGAGTCAAGGAATATGTGGCGAAAATCGCTCTGGGAGCCACTACGCCGTCGTTCGACCTTGAGACAGAAATAGACGCGACATATCCGACCGAACATATCACACGAGATCTTGTAGAGGAAGTACTCGGTCGCTTCCTGGGGCGTATAGAGCAGGTGCCTCCGGCTTTCTCGGCCTGTAAGGTCGACGGTGTGAGAGCCTATAAACTTGCACGCAAAGGCGCCGATGTGGAGCTGAAGCCCAAGGTGCTGGTGATTGACGAAATGGAGCTTCTGCAATACTCGCCGACAGAAATAGTGGTTCGCGTGGTGTGCAGCAAAGGCACATATATCAGGGCACTTGCCCGCGATATCGGTGCTGCGCTCGGTAGCGGCGGCCACCTCACAGCGTTGCGTCGCACACGTGTGGGCGATGTAACAATTGACAAATGCCTCACAGTGCAGCAGGCGGCAGAACTCGTGAAATGCGCTACGCTCGAATTTCCCGATTACTATCAGTATGCCGAAGCCGCGCTTCCTCCCATGTCGACACAGTGCGACAACTGACTACAACACACAATTTTTCTTTCATCCTTCTGTAAATCGTAACCCTGATATACAATGAAGTTATCACAGTTCAAGTTCAATCTTCCCGACGAACTTATTGCCTCGCATCCCACGCCCAACCGCGACGATGCACGTCTTATGATTGTCAATCGCAAAACAGGCGAAATCTCGCATCATGTATTTTCCGACATTCTTGGTTATTACAACGACGGTGATGTGATGGTGTTCAACGATACCCGGGTGTTTCCGGCTCTTCTCTACGGCAACAAAGAGAAGACCGGCGCGCGTATTGAAGTTTTTCTGCTCCGCGAGCTTAATGCCGACAATAAACTCTGGGATGTGCTTGTAGAGCCTGCGCGCAAAATACGAATCGGCAACAAGCTATACTTTGGCGATGATGATTCGATGGTGGCTGAGGTTATCGACAACACAACATCGCGCGGCCGCACGCTCCGTTTCCTTTACGACGGTCCGCACGATAAGTTTAAGGCCGACCTCTATGCGCTCGGCATGACGCCCCTGCCTCCTTATATCAACCGCGAACCCGAAGCAAGCGATGCCGAGAATTATCAGTGCATCTTTGCAGAGAAAGAGGGTGCCGTAGTAGCTCCGGCTGCCGGACTGCACTTTTCGCGCGGCCTGCTTACACGCTTGCAAATCAAAGGCGTAAAGAAGGCTTTTGTCACCGTTCACAACGGCTTGGGCGCTTTCCGCGAAATTGATGTCGAAGACCTCACCAAGCATCGCATGGACTCCGAGCAGATGATTGCGTCGCCCGAACTTGTGGAAACTGTGAACAAGGCACGTGACGAAAACCGTCGGGTTGTGGCTGTAGGAACCTCGGTGCTCCGTGCCATTGTCACTGCAGAAAGCATGGGCGGTCATATGAAGACTTACGATGGCTGGACCAACCGCTTCATCTTCCCTCCCCACGATTTCACAGTGGCCACCGACCTGATAACCAACTTCCATATGCCGTATTCGACCATGCTCATGATGGTTGCCGCTTTCGGGGGCTATGACCTCGTGATGAAAGCATACGACATAGCACTCAAAGAAAAATACCGCTTTGGCTGCTACGGCGATGCAATGCTTATTATCGGCTGACATCAAAATGAGTGCTGATTCCTCTTTTTCGCGTTTGAAAGAGAAACTCGACGAGCTTGCCGTGCGATATAATGTGCCGTCGTTCGCCGACAGCGACCCCGTGCAGTTTCCCCGTCGCTATTCCGACAAGCGCGATATTGAGATTTCGGCCCTGCTTACCTCTACCATAGCCTGGGGACGCCGCCAGATGATACTTGCAGATGCCGAAAAACTGCATGTATTGCTCGGCGGCGAACCACTGAGTTTTGTGCTTGGTGGTGATATAGAGTCGATAGGGGAAGGTAATATTCACAGAACCTTCTTCGGGCGACATCTTCGTTATTTTCTGCGTGGACTGCGCGAAATATACCGGCACTACGGCTCTCTCGAAGATTTTGCAGTAGCTGTTGGTGCTCCGGCATCGGACGCTCCGGCGTGGACGCTGGCCGAGAACATAAACGCCATGCTCCGCGCTGCCAACCGTGACTACGGGCACAATGGTCCGTCGCGCTGTCTGCCGGATAGTCCCGATAAATCGGCCCTAAAACGTCTCAATATGGCTTTGCGTTGGCTTGTGCGTTGCGACGGCATTGTCGATATAGGATGTTGGAACGCGATAAGCCCGGCACAGCTCTTCATTCCGCTCGACGTGCATTCGGGCAACACATCAAGAGCCCTCGGACTGCTTGCGCGTAAGCAGAACGACCGCAAAGCCGTAGAAGAACTTACCTCGGCTTTGCGCCGCTTCAATGCCGAAGACCCCACTGTCTATGATTTTGCTCTTTTTGGAGCAGGTGAGGCTGGCGAGGTGCTTTAGCAGTGTGGTCGGTGATGCAACGGCGTGATGAATAACACGTTATTTTCTTGACGAATCCTTTTCTGCATTTTGCTTTGTAAAATTTTTGCAAAGCAAAATGCAGATTTTTATTTGCAACTTGCGAAAAATTTAGTAATTTTGCGACATGATGGACAAAAGGCGACGTTCGCCGATATGTATGTCCTTCGTGTCGTAAATACATTTATATACTGTCATACAGTTTTTCAATTTATTTCAGTCAGCTATGAAGCTCCTGCATTTCTCAAGCATTTTAGAATGCGCCGCCGTCCCTACGGGTGGTGAAGAGAGCAGGTGTGCATAGCATTTCACACCAACCTTTTTTGAACGCATCGAGTACACGGTAGCCCGTGGTATGCACTTGTCGTACCTTTTGGCTTCGGGTGCCCGGAGAGTACATTGACATATTGGTGTGTGACCGGAGGAAGGGCCTCTGGTAAGAGAAATAAATTGTATTAACTCATTAATCGGCTTCCGAAAGAAGCCATGCTATTTATTAACTTAAAAAACTGTATGACTATGACTTCAAATACTTCACTCAACCTCAATACTATTTTTGTAATCGCTTATGGCCACAACGACGAACTCGCCAAAACCTTCCCTGCCGAAGAGCGGTTTGACTGCCGTAGCGACTTCGACTACGGAGTTGACCAAAAAGCAGTGGCGGTGTTGATGAGCTTCACCAACGACCGCTTTTTTGAAGGCCAAAATGCCCGTGGTGTCCGTCGCCGTGTATCGGTGAGTCTCGTCGACGAAATGCGCTGCTTTGTGATATCAGAAAGCAGCGTGCTCGTGAATATGCCGCGCGGAATGATGCGGAAAGACGTCCGTGTTGATTTGTCGCTGGTTTACAACGACATAAACATGTACTCCTCTTATAGGGTAGTTGTCCGCGACGAGGTAACAAAGAAAATCCTCGGAGAGAAGAAACTCAGTTTCTTCGACCGCCTCAGTCTCGGTTCTGCACCTTCTATGTGGTATAAGGCTATAGCCGGAGCCTTGTTGCCCGAAGACGACAGCACGATGTACAAGCAGTGCCTGTCTCCTGCCGACACCGTCTGCAAGCTCGTATTCTACGTTCGCGACAATATGAAAGAGCAGCCGCTTGTTGCGCCTGAAGTAGAGGTGCGTATCACTTTCGACGACGGCACCGTGCAGGCCAAATTTGTAAGACCCGTCCTTGACGAAGTCTCCAACGATGTCTACCACATCACCTCATCGTTCTATGTCACCGACAGCAACCGCGGCTGTGCCTATGCCGAACTAATCTGCATGGATTATCCTGTTGCCGGGTTTGTATTCGACACGGCCAGCGACTGGAGCGAGGGCTACTACGAAGGCAAATTCATCGAGACCATCGAGGACTACAATATTGAAGCGGGCCTCAAACGCCTTAGAGAATCGCTTGAAGAAAACAGAGAAGAAGATGAGTCAGAGACGCATGCCTGCGAACTGACGCACGCTCTCGATACCGATAATTTGGACGCTTTCTTCGATGGCTTCTCAGAAGGTGAGGAGAGTGCAGAAGACAGCGAAACCGAAGAAGAGACTGCCCTGGAAGAGGTGCAGCAGGAAGAAGATCAAGAACAGGAAGAAGAGGAGCAAGAAACTCCGAGAGCCATTGAAGAGTCGATGCCGTCGAACGACTTTATGTCGTGCATCTCTAATTTTGTCGGCCTTAAATCGGTGCGAGAAAAGCTCTCGGTCTACGAAAAACTCGTGATGTTCAACAAACTCCGAGCCGATAACGGCTTGGCTACGCCCTCGCTCCCACTGCACGCCATGTTTCTTGGCTCTCCAGGCACCGGTAAAACTACTGTAGCCAAAAGAATGGGTGTTATGCTGCGTCGAGCAGGAGTGCTGTCGAAAGGCCATGTAGTTATTAAAGAACGCTCGAATCTTCTGGGCCCGTATTACAGCAACGAGGCTACAAATACCTTGCAGGCAATCGAAGACGCACAGGGCGGCATACTCTTCATCGACGAGGCTTATCAGTTGTATCAGCCCAATGACCCGCGCGACCCCGGCAAATTTGTGATAGAGACGCTTCTCAACGCACTCGCCGACGAATCGAAGCGCGACTGGATGCTGATTCTCGCCGGTTATCCCGTCGAAATGCGCCAGATGTTCGATATGAATCCAGGTCTGAAATCCCGTATTCCGGCTTCGAATATATATGTATTCGATGACTTTAGCGAGGGTGAACTCATGGAAATAGCCGAGCGCTATTTCGCCCGCCACAACTTCACGCTGAGCGACGGTGCGCGTGCAGCTCTCAGCGACCGTCTTGCCTACGATTACAAAAATCGCGACAAGACATTCGGCAATGCACGTTATGTGATGAATCTCATTCAGACCGAAATACTTCCGGCAATGGCAGTGCGAGTGCTCTCGGCTGCAGGAGACAATATGCCCTCGATATCTGAAATCTGTGCCACCGACATTCCGGCAGCAATAACGACAGTGGCTAACAACAGGCGTCAGCTCGGCTTCATAGCCTGAAAACTCAGAACTGCATGGCACGGCGCACTTCCGAGCCAATCGAATCGCTGTCGGCTTCTACCGGTTCGGCGATAGGGATATATACGGTGTCGCGAATGACCTCGACTATACGTACCGTCTCGGGAACGGCGGCCGGTTTATGCGGCAATGTTTCGACAGGAGTAAGGGTAAAGCCCGGAGTATAGGTTTCCTCAACATTATCTTTGGAATTATCTTTGGGCTTTGCCCGGCCTTTGCCGGAGCTGATGCCGGGAACGCGGCCGGCAGAATGAAAATGATTTGAATAATATTTCTGATTGAGATTGCTTACAATCACACCCTTCGACGACGATGCATGTATGAAGTCGCCGTTGCCAATATACATCCCTACGTGACTCACTTTGCGTCCGTGCGACGTTCCGGAGAAGAAAATAAGGTCTCCAGGAGTCAAATCGGCGACTTTCACATTCTGGCAGAATACCTGTTGCTCACGGCTGCTCCGGGGCAATTTGATTCCAGCCACATCGCGGTATATACTCATTACCATTCCCGAGCAATCTGTGCCACGCCGTGTTTCGCCGGCATACTTGTATTTTGTACCGAGCCATTTGCGAGCTTCTTTTACAAGTTGTTCGGAGTACTGGTTGCTGCGCATGTAATCGCTTTTGCTGTCATATATTGCAGATTCGCTGCCATCGGGCACAGTGCGTACAGTCTGCTTATGGCCGCCGCAGGAGGCCATAAGCAGTGCTGAAACAGTATATACAATCAGGCGTTTCATTGGACTTATGCTTACAGACTTCAAAATTAGTATAAATTTTGACTACAACAACGATTAACATATGTCAAAAGACAGAAATTTTTGAACTATCGGCAATAAGTCAATGTTTATGTGATATAACAAATCAAAACTGACAATATGAAATACGAAAAACCACAATTGCCTTACGCCAACGATGCTCTTGAGCCGGTAATAAGCGCCCGAACAGTCGAATTTCACTATGGGAAACACGAGCAGGCCTATATCGACAATTTAAATCGTCTTATAAAAGACTCCGAGTATGAAGATGCGGAGCTCGAAGATGTGATAGCAAATGCAAAGGGCGCGTTGTTCAACAATGCGTCGCAGGCCTGGAATCATATCTTCTATTTCTTCTCCTTCTCTCCCGATGGCCGTCGCGAACCTACCGGCGACCTCCGAAAGGCCATTGACCGTGATTTCGGGTCTTTCGAAAAATTCAAAGAAGCATTCGTTGATGCCGGCGTAGGCCTTTTCGGGTCGGGCTGGGTATGGCTGTCGCGCGATGAGACAGGAAAACTGTTCATCACCCAAGGCTCAAACGCTCAGAATCCTATTACCGACGGACTTATGCCACTGCTGACATTCGATGTATGGGAGCATGCATATTATCTCGACTATCAGAACCGTCGAGCCGATGCCCTGAAAAAACTTTGGGACATCGTCGACTGGGAGACGGTCGAAGGAAGATACTAAACCACACTATATTTTAGCATAATGTGATGAATGGAAAGGGGGGTACTCGTGAGAGCACCTCTTTTTCTGTTTAATATCATGCAGGTTATAAACGCGTGTGTTTTTGTACATTGTAACATGTGAATGGTGAGAAGTGTGTTCAAAAAGCAAGTGAAGATT
>Ga0137307_101558_pt1 | contig 19559 bp, 19 predicted proteins | sample NAcewD2O_March_2_FD_97180 | JGI IMG/M metagenome (GOLD analysis project Ga0137307, IMG submission 97180) | Mouse cecal microbial communities from Vienna, Austria - N-Acetylglucosamine amended D2O_March | ecosystem: Host-associated > Mammals > Digestive system > Large intestine > Cecum | place... | reverse complement strand
AGACTTTTCGGAAAATATTTCGCAGGACAAGTCCATACCAAAGGAATACAGGAATGAAACGGAGCAGATTCGGACGGCAACGGTTGAGGTGCGCAAGCAAATCAGGGAGATTATATGCAACACAAAGCGGGAGGCAGAGGATATCGGGACAATAGCGGAGGGAACGTCCGCCAAAATGACAACGCTCAACCAGGACATTTCCGGCATTTCCGAGATGGTCATCCGTGTCATGGTGCAGACGCTGCAGGCAAGGGAGCTGACAGAGCGCATCATGAACAACGGACAGGAGCTTGGCCAGGCGATTGAGCAGATTGCGATAAAAGCAAGCGAAGCGGCAGGGCAGTCTGGCGGCATCATGGAGCGGGCGGGAAAGCAGCATGAGGCCTCCAGACAGTCTGCGGGCGAGGCGGTTGCACTTTACCAGGAGACGCGCGGGGATTTGGAACATGCAATTGCCGACAGCCAGAGAGTGCGTGAGATTGATACACTGACGGAGGAAATTCTCAATATCAGCACACAGACGAACCTTCTGGCACTGAATGCATCCATAGAGGCGGCAAGGGCAGGGGAAGCCGGAAAAGGGTTTTCTGTCGTGGCGGAGGAAATCAGGGAGCTTGCAGACCATTCGCGGCTTGCCGTTGACAAGATACGCAAGGTTACAGAAGACGTCGTGCAGAATGTGGATTTTCTGTCCCAGAGTTCAGAGAAGCTGCTGGACTTCATGAATAACAGGGTTATGGAAGATTACCGTGAAATGACGGAGCTTGCAGGAATGTATCAGAAGGACGCGGCATTTTACAGTGACATTTCGGGAGAGCTGGGTGCCTCGTCGCAGGAGATGAGCGCCAGCATGGAGGGCATTAATGCATCCATCCGGTCTATCACAAGCCTGATAGGGGAGATTGCGGCGTTTATGGAGCGTGTGGAAACCTCCGCGGAACATTCCAGTGAAAACGCATCCGCGGTGCTGAAACAGATGGAGGAGCTATTCCGTCTGAGTACGCTGCTCAACCAGACGGTTGCTTCATTCAGGGTGTAAATTTTTTGCAGTTTCTTATAACATTTCCCACAAAAAATGGTGTGTGGTATCGTATCTATTGTAAAAGAACGAAAATATCTTCCTGAAAAGGAGAGAAAGGGTGGGGAATTGTTATGAAAAGAAAATGGATGAGAGGTCTGACGGTGTTTGCCGTTATTGCAGGGCTGCTGACAGGATGCGGCGCGGGGGACGGCACGAAATCGATGATGAGCGCGGACACCGCGGCAGCGGAAAACGGTGCGGCGCCGCAGGAGTATTATGATGCCGGCATTGCCTATGACAGTTACGCAATGAACGACATGGCAGCGGCGGAGGAAATTGCCGTGGAAAAGTCTGCAAAAGGCGGTGACACCACGGCGAACCAGACGCAGAATCCGGAAGAACTGACGCTTTTGGAAGAAAAACTTGTGTACCACTGCAACCTGGACATTGAGACCCTGGACTATCCGGCAACCATGGCATCCGTAAAGGACACCATCACCAAATATGGCGGAATTGTCCAGTCAGAGAGCGAGAATGACAGCGGTGCAGAATGGTATTATGAAAATTACCGGAAGACAAGCGCGACAATGCACAATTATCTTGAGGTGCGGATTCCGTCAGAAAATTATGACAGCTTTCTGTCAGCGCTCGACGGTGTCGGCAAAATCATTTCCAAGTCGACAAGCGTGGACAATATCAGTCAGCGGTACTATGACACCACATCGCAGATAGAGGCGTTAAAGATACAGGAAAAAAACCTGCTTGCCATGATGGAAAAGTGTGAGACGATAGAGGATATGATAGCAGTGGAGCAGAGGCTTTCCGAGGTGCAGTACCAGCTGAGTGAATTGCAGACTTCCAGACGCTACATGGATATGGATGTTGCCTATTCTTATGTAAATATCAGTGTTACCGAGGTGATGGAGTACCGCCGGGACAGTGAGCCTGTCCGGAGAAACACCTTTGCCGACCGGCTGAAAAATACTGTTTTGTCCACCGGAAAGGGATTCCTTGCATTTCTGGAGGGACTGCTGTTTCTGCTGATTCACCTGGCTCCGTACATATTGATTATTGCGGTATTCTGCTTTGTATTCCTCAGAAAAAAGATACGCTGTTTTATGGAAGCACACAAGGCAAAGAAAGCACAGAAACACAACCAAGATAATAAGCCGTCTACCTGACAGCGCCGGGTGCAGTCCCATAAACAGCACGGAATGCCCTGTAAAAAGAACGCATACTGCTAAATCCGCTGGAAAAGCAGATGTCTGTCACGGAAAGATTAGAGTGTGTCAGCAGACCCATCGCGTGTTCCGCACGGATTTGCCGCAGATAATCGCTGTAGGAACAGCCGAAGTTCTCCTTAAAGATATGGGAGATGTGGTACTTGCTGTAGCCAAGTGCATCGGCAAGCTGCGACAGGCTGATTTCCTCGGTAAAATGCTGGCTTAGATAATTGGAAATATCCTGGCAGATGCCGCCAGAGACATTTTCCTGCCGGATAAGCGGCATCTGCGATAGAATCATCGCAGTGAGAATATACAGATATCCCTTTGCAATGCGGATATCTGTATTTTTTTGCACATTTTCCAGAAGGCCTGATACCAGAGAGGAGAATTGTTCCGGCTCGCCAAGACCGGTGATAAAGGGACTCCGGGGACGCTGCATATGAAATTCCGTGGCAAAATCAGGCAGAAAATCAAGGCTGAAAATAATCATCACGGCGCGGGAGTGCAGGGGCGTATGGGTCTCATGGACGATGTTTGGGAAGGCGATGGATACCATCCCCTTTTCCAGGCACATTTTCTGGCCTGATATGGTAATCTCGATAGCTCCGTCAAGCACATAGAAAATTTCGACCTGGCGGTGCATGTGCGCCAGATAGTTGTTATTTTCTGTCACTTTCACAAACAGATTCTCGTCCCAGTTCTGGTAAATCATCGGAATCCCCCCCGTTTTTTGAAATGCTTTCAAATATAGATATGAAATGATTATAGCAGATAATCTGACCAGACCGCAATATTTGGCACAGAAAACTTGCGCCCGGACATTGTAGAAAATGCAGGAGATACAGTATACTGTTTTTATGCACACGCGCGTCCAAATGAACTATGTCAGCAAGCTGCCGGACGCGCGGCACGCGAGTAGAGGGACATTCCCCTGCTCGATTCGACAATGGAAACATAGAATCAGTTATTGGCAGTCAAATGAAAGGATGGTACAAAAATGGCTACAGGCAGTATATGGAACGCGGACTTGGGAAACGGAAACTACCGCAACCCGATACTCTATGCGGATTATTCGGATCCGGACGCAATCCGTGTCGGAGAAAATTATTTCATGATTGCGTCAAGCTTTGGCAATGCGCCGGGGCTGCCGCTGCTCCACTCAAAAGACCTCGTAAACTGGAAGGTGGTCAATTACATTATTGACGAGATTCCGGAGGAACGCTACAAGGATCCGATACATGGGTGCGGCGTGTGGGCGCCCGCAATCCGCTATCATGAGGGCACTTACTATGTCTGCTTTCCCATGCCGGATGAGGGTATTTACATGAGCACGGCGACAGATCCTTTTGGAAAATGGTCAAAGCCTGTCAATATCAGACCCGGCGCCGGATGGATTGACCCCTGTCCGTTCTGGGATGACGACGGAAAAGCATACCTCGTCGCAGGGGTTGCAAAAAGCCGTATCGGTTACAAGAGTGTACTCCACATGGTAGAGATGCAGCCGGACGGAATGGGGCTGATAGGCGAGGAACATAAGGTATTTGACGGCAATGAGAACGACCAGGTGACCATTGAAGGACCTAAAATGTATAAGAAAAATGGGTGGTATTATATCTTCGCACCGGCGGGCGGCGTAAAGACCGGCTGGCAGACGGTGCTCCGCTCCAGAAATGTATTTGGACCCTATGAATATAAGATTGTGATGCGCCAGGGGGACACCAGTGTCAACGGACCACATCAGGGTGCATGGGTTGACACGGTCACAGGCGAGGACTGGTTCCTGCATTTTCAGGATGTTTATGGGGCTGGGCGCATCACGCACTTGCAGCCCATGAGCTGGCATGAGGACTGGCCGGTCATTGGCATTGCAAAGGAGGGCAATGATTACGGTGAGCCTGTCACGGATTACCGGAAGCCGGATGTGGGCGGCGTGAAATGCTGCGTGTGCGAGCCGGAAACGTCCGACGACTTCAAAGGAAACCAGCTGGGGTTACAGTGGCAGTGGAATGCAAATCCGCAGAAGGACTGGTATGAATTGACAGGAGACAACTTAAAATTAAATGCGGTGCATAAGGCGACGGTGTATGGAGATATGCCCAACCTTTTGTTACAGAAATGGCCGGCACCGGAGTTTACCTGCCTCACAAAGCTTGACTTGTCACATCTTGCGGAGGGTGATGAAGCGGGGGTAATTTCCATGGGTGTCTCTTATGGACTTGTCACGTTTGAAAAAAATGGGGACAGACTTGTGCCGTCTTTTGTGACCGGAGAGCAGAAATACGGAAAAATCCTGCCGGAGACGACCGTGGAGACGCGGCACGCGCTTGCAGAACTGGACTGGAGCCAGGCGAAAGAGCTCCATGTCAGGTATACGGTAAAGCGGGCTGGGACGCAGGATTTGAGCAGCAGTGAAAAAGGGTTTCCGCTGGAGCTTGTGACATTCGAATACAGCACGGACGGAGCCGTTTATCAGAAAGCAGGAGAAATGCATGCGGTTCCGGGACGGTGGGTTGGCGTGAAAAATGGTGTTTTCTGTGCATCCAGGAACACAGCAGGCAAAGGCTATGCGATTGCTGTGGATGTTCAGTATGAACGATAAGAATGGAGGATAAATATGAGTCATACATACCAGAATCCGGTACAAAGAGGTTTTTTTCCAGACCCGTCTGTTGTGCGTGTCGGTGAAGACTATTATATGGTGAATTCCACGTTCCAGTATTTTCCGGCAATTGCCATCAGCCACTCAAAGGATATGGTGCACTGGCACGTCATCGGACATGCCATCACGGATTCCGCTGATCTTGACTTGCAGGATATCAGGGATTCCCATGGTATCTGGGCGCCGGATATTTCCTATCACAACGGCAAATTTATCATTATGGCGACACTCCGCCTGAATGCGGATGGAAAACGTGAAAATAACGTGATGCGCAGGCAGCTTGTCGTCACTTCGGAGAAGCCCGAGGGACCATACAGCAAGCCAGGCTGGCTTGAGGTGGACAGTATTGACCCGTCCCATTTCATCGATGATGACGGAAAGCACTATATGGTCATCAGCCCGGGCATCAATCTGGTGCCGCTGAGCGACGACTGCACAAGGGTTGTCGGGGAAACGATTCCTGTCTGGCCGGGAACCGGCGAGCGCTGTCCCGAGGGTCCCCATCTGTTAAGGCGTGGAAAATACTATTATGCGATTCTCGCAGAGGGCGGCACGGGATATGGACATGGCATCAATGTGGGGCGTTCGGAGAATCTATTCGGACCGTACGAGCCGTGCCCATATAATCCGCTGATGCGCCAGTTTGACCCTGACGCGCCGATTCAGCGGACAGGCCATGGCAAGCTGATCGAAACGCAGAATGGCGACTGGTGGGTATATTATCTCATGGGCAGACCCAACCAGGGGCATTACACGACCATTGGCAGGGAGTCGGGATTAGACCCTGTCACATGGCTTGCAGATGACTGGTTCATTATCAATGACAGGAAAGGTCCAAGCACCGAGCAGACCGCGCCTGACCTGCCGCAGCACCCCTTTGAGAAATGGACAAGGGACGATTTTGACAACGAACAGCTGAACGTAAACTGGGAGTTTGTGCGCAACCCTGCAAAAGGAAGCTACTCCCTCACGGAGCGACCGGGATTTTTCCGCATCTGGACACGTGACGGGCAGCTCTCTGAGATCCGCGCGAAGAACACGCTTGTGCGCCGGGAACAGGAGCTTTGCTATACCGCGTCGACAAAGCTGGATTTCCACCCGTCAAGGAATGGGGAGCAGGCCGGGCTTACATGCTATTACAGTACGGCAACCTATGCGCGCTTTTCCGTCTGCTATGAGGAGGGCAGAAGGCTGCAGCTTGTCATCAACCGCAACCATGGCGAGGAGCTGATGGCGTCCGTGGATGACTTGGAGGAACGCAGTGTTTACCTGAAGGTCGTTGTGGATAAGCTGACCAGGAGCTTTTACTATAGCTACGACGGTGAGAGCTGGACACTTGCAGGCGTGTTGGAAAACTGCATTTACCTATGTGACGAGGGCGTTCCTGACGACCCCAAGCGCCACACAGGGACACTGGTGGGAATCTACGCCAACAACGGAGGCTGCGGCACAAGGATTCCGGCGGATTTTGACTTTTTTGAATATATTGATTAAAATTCAAAGCATTTTCTGGCTGGTATCAAGCCTCCGTAACCCTCCGATGGCGAGCGGCTTTCTGGGATTCAGCTCAAAAAGCCTGCGCGCCATCGCAGGGTTTGGCGGCGTGCCAAGCCCATTGAGGTAACAGGTGCCGAGCATGTCCGAGCCCCATGTATTTCCCTTGAAGTATGCCTTGCTCAGCAATAAAAAGGCCTGCGTATAGTCACACGCAATCCCATCCCCGCCGCGAAAGTAAATTTCACCCAGCAGGTTACAGAAATCGACATCATCTGGCAGCTGGGCGTAGCCTTTTTCCAGATAAAATAAAGCCTTTTTCAGGTCAAGCGGCAGCAGTCCGTTATAAGTGTACAGTTTTCCCAGGCAGTAGCAGGCGTAGATATCATTGTGTGACACTGCGCGCTCGTAGAGTTCGACTGCCTTGGTCAGCTTGCTGTCATCACGGTATTCGTTTCCGACGATGCGCTCGTAAGCCCCGATACCCATATCCGCGCCTATGTGAATATAATTTCTTGCCTTCTGGCGCTGAACCGGAGCGCCGTGCCTGCCATTGCGGAGTATGTCAACCAGATTTGGGATGGCAATGCCAAGACCGTGCGACACGCACTCCTCATAGAGCCGCACGGCCATCGCAGTCCATTCATATTGAAGCCGTTCCATTTTTTTGGTTCCGACCGTTTCAGCGGAAATATCAAGAAAATCGGCAGCCGTGCAGTAATAATACGCATTGGCAATCAAAAATTTGCAGAATATCTGACCGGAATCTGCTTTTTGGGCAATGACGTCCCATATCTCTTTTTTGGAATGGTAAGGCGGCTGGACACAGCTGCCGCGCGGCGGCTGGTAGCCGTCCTGGTGCATGGTTCCGAACATGCCTACCGCACTTTCAAGGTTCAGGCTCATGTCAAAACACTCATACGCAAACTTTTTATCCTCGGGCATTCCGACCATGGGATCCACATAGCTTCTTCCCAGGTAACAGCGTCCGAGAAAATAGTAGGCATCCCCGTCCCCCGTATTTGCGGCATCACGAAGCATGGCAAGTGCTTCCTCGCGCCTGCCTGAATGTGTGTCAAACCATATTATCTGAATTGCCTTTTCTACTCTTTCGTCAAAAAGTGTAGCCATTATCCATCACGCTCCTTCCGGTGCGCCTCAGTCTCAATCGCCTGGACGTCATCCCTGTCGAAATCATTCTCCCGCAAATGCTTCATCGCGTGCAAAAATCGTTTTTGCTGTGCCTCAAATGTAATGTTTTTGTCGATAAAGATTGTCACGCTGCCATCCTCGTTCGGTGTCACCGCCTCATGCACCTTTGTGGATGGAAATCCGATAAGCTGTATATTGTAGTCGACATCAGCCAATTTGACCCCGCTCCTTTCTCTTTAATGCCAGCAGCATATCATATGCAGTCTGGATATCCTCCGGCTGCGCGTCCCGTGCGGCATCATACAACAGCCGCAGCTCCCGGTTTCCGAAGATATCCTGCGCGATGGCGGCAGTTTCCCTGTTTAAGTAGTATTCTTCCTGTGGTCCGGTTCCCATCAGGTAGTCGATTGTCACGCCAAAGTAATCTGCCAGCTTTTGCAGCGTTTTTGCCGTGGGCAGGCTCTTTCCGCTCCGCCAGTTGCTGAGCGCGGTCTGGGAAACACCGGTATCTTTTGCCACCTTATAGGACGAGATGCCCCTGCTTTGTAATAATTGTTCAAATTCCTTGTACATAATTTATGCTCCTTTCACAAATAGAACATATTTTCGAAAATAATGGCAAAAATCATTGACGCAATACATAAAACGGAGTAATATGTACTTACGAAAACGAAAGTAGTCATGAAAAATACTTTTGAAAAAATATGCTTTCTCTTTATGGAATGCGGCTGTTTTATAATAGGAAGTATATCATGAAACGAAAGTATTTTCAATTAATTACTTACGGAATATGATGTATATTTGTAACAGTTCAGCCTTCGGCTTCCTGTTACAGGCATCAAGCCATGCAAAACCACTTCGTGGTGGCTTGATGCATCTCAACCACTGCATTTTTTCACGAACTTTGCAGCACGTGCAAAGTTCTGGGGTGAACTGTTACGTACATTTTCCCTGTTTTTAAAACAATGGGAACAGTTATGAAAGGAATGATGCTTTATGACAGCAAAAGAATATTTACAGCAGCTACAGAAACTTGACGTGGTCATTAACCAGCGAATAATGGAGAAAGACGACCTCCGTGCTCGGCTTTTGAGAATCGGAAGTGCCAATTATGCGGGGGAACGTGTAAAGACAAGCCGTTCGTCAGAGGCAGCATATGAAAAGCGGATTGTCAGGATCATCGACCTTGAAAATGAGATTGACGGCCTGATTGACCAGTATGTTGACCTCAAGCACAAAATAATCGGTGAGATTCATAACATCAACAAGGCGGACCACATAAAACTGCTCTATAAACGGTATGTTGAGAACAAGATGCTTGAAGTGATTGCCGATGAGATGAGCTATAGCTACCAGTACATAAAGGAGCTGCACAGACACGCCCTGCAGGAATTTACAACTACCTACCCAAACCTACCTGCAGATGTGCTATGATGATATTGTAAAAAATCACCCATTAAAAATGGCAGCATACACAGGTGATTTTGAAAGGGGGTGATGGCATGACAAAGGCCGTCTGGCGCAAAAATATTTTTTAGGGAGGTGGATGCATGACAAATTCCATAATTGAATCAGTCAGCACCTCCTTACGTGCTGAATTTGGTGACAGCTTCACCATTTACACAGAGTCGCTTGAACAAGGTTTTGAAAGACCTTGTTTTTTTGTGCGCTGTGTTGGCGCCACGCATCAGCTGAAGCGGGGAAACCAGTATTTCAGGGAGAACCGGTTTTGTATCCGGTATGTCCCGAAAAGCAGGGAACAGGCAAACAGGGAATGCAATGCAGCTGCCGAAAGGCTTTCCTGCTGCCTGGAACAGGTAATTGTTTCCGGAGATGCCATGCGTGGCACAAAAATGAAATGGGAAATGGCGGATGGAATGATGGATTTTTATGTAAACTACGACTTGTTTGTTTACGGAGGAAAAGAACCCATCCCTGTCATGGAGGAGCTTTCCGTGGAAACATCCATGAAAGCATGAAGGAGGTAGTTTGAAACAACACATGGCAAAAGATGTAAAAGAACAAAACAAAAATCAAATGAAAGGTAAGGTGAAATGATAATGGCATTAGGAGGAGGAACATTTATCGTACAAAATAAGGAGCTGCCGGGAGCGTACATAAACTTTGTATCAAAGACGGCAGCATCGGCATCCCTTTCCGAAAGGGGAATCGCGACAATGCCCCTTGAACTGGACTGGGGCGTTTCCGGTGAAATTTTTGAGGTGACAAGCGGTGATTTCCAGAAAAAGAGCATGGAGCTTTTCGGATATCCATACGCCAGTGACAAGCTCAAAGGGCTCCGGGATTTATTCCTGAACACAAAGACACTTTATGGATACCGTCTGAACGGAAACGGAAAGAAGGCTTCCAACAGTCTTGCGGAGGCATTGTATTGCGGCGTGCGCGGCAATGACCTCAGGATTTCCATTCAGGCAGATGCGGATGACGAAGCCGCATTCCATGTAAAAACCATTTTGGGAAATGAGATTGTGGATGAGCAGACGGTTACGACAGCAGATGCGCTGAAGGATAACAAGTACGTGGCATGGAAGTCGGGGATTGTGCTGGAGGAGACGGTATCAATGCCGTTAGAGGGCGGCGAAAACGGAGAGGTAAGCAGCGCAGACCATCAGGCATATCTGGATAAGGCGGAAGCCTGTCTGTTCAACACCATGGGGGCAGCTGTGACGGATGATGCCACAAAGGCGCTGTATACCGCTTACAATAAACGGCTGCGCGATGAGCTGGGCATGAAATTCCAGCTTGTCCTTTACGATTATGCAAAAGCTGATTCCCTCGGCGTCATCAGCGTAAACAATAAGGTGCTCGACGACGGCTGCAGTGCGGCAAGCCTTGTGTACTGGGTGACAGGCGTGTCAGCTGGCTGCGCGGTCAATAAGAGCAGCCAGAACAGGATTTATGACGGCAGCTTTACCGTCGACACGCCCTATACACAGAGCCAGCTGGCAGCGGCAGTCAAGGCAGGCAAGTATACATTCCATCTGGTAGGGTCAGAAGTCCGCGTGCTTGAGGATGTCAATACGATGGTCACGACTTCGGATACGATGGGGGATATTTTCAAGGATAACCAGACAGTCAGGGTGATGGACCAGATTGGCAATGATATCGCCGTGCTGTTCAATACAAAGTATCTTGGTGTCGTTCCAAACGATGCCGCAGGACGGATTTCCCTCTGGTCGGATATTGTGAAGCACCATGAGCAGCTGCAGGAAATCAGGGCAATAGAGAATTTCTCGGACGCGGATGTGAAAGTGGAGCAGGGTGACACGAAGAAATCAGTTGTGGTGACGGATGCCGTGACTGTCGTTAATGCGATGGGCAGGCTGTACATGACCGTCACGGTGGTGTAAGAAAGGAGCAGGACGAATGAATGGTAATGTAGTAATGAAAGCAAAGGATACAGTGTTTGCGGCGCTGGCAGAGTGTTTTATCACAATCGGCACACGCCGCTATAATTTTATGCAGGCAATCAACCTTGAGGCAAAATTTGAGAAAAACAAGACGGAAGTGCCGATTCTGGGCAAGACCGGAAAGGGAAACAAGGCATCCGGATGGAAAGGGACAGGCAGCGCCACGTTCCATTACAATACATCCATTTTCCGACAGATGATGATTCAGTACAAGGAAACCGGGGAGGATGTCTATTTTGAAATTCAGATTTCCAACGAGGACAAGACCTCCGCAGCGGGACGCCAGACAATCATCCTGATGGACTGTAACATTGACGGCGGCATTCTTGCAAAGTTTGACGCCGACGGGGAGTACCTCGATGAGGAAATGGATTTCACATTTGAAGATTTCAAGATGCCGGAAGCGTTCAACAACCTGGAAGGGTTTCTGACCAACGGCTAACAGCAGCGATAAAAGCAGGATGGGCAGGGGAGGATGGTTTGCTCCTGCCCGATTTAGGAGAAAAGGAGAGAGAAAAATGTCAAAATTCAGCAGATTTATGAAGTCCAATAAAATAGAAAAGAAAAACGGCTTTTATGCGCCGACCAAATCCCTTTGTGATGAAAACGGAAACCCGCTCGAGTGGGAGTTCCGGCATATCACGTCAAAGGAAAACGAGACCTTTCGGGATGACTGTACCATCGAGGTCCAGATAACCGGAAAACCCAATCTGTTCCGGCCGAAGCTCCAGTCCGGAAAGTACATTCAGAAACTGATTGCAGCATCCGTTGTCACGCCGGATCTGTATGATGCCCAGCTGCAGGATTCCTATGGGGTAAGCACGCCGGAGGAGCTTTTGCTTGCAATGGTTGACGACCCGGGGGAATACACCGACCTGGCAGCGTTTGTCCAGAATTTTCAGGGATTTAATACGCCCTTTGAGGACAAGGTGGACGAGGCAAAAAACTAATTGAGGAAGGGGATTGGGAGGCAAATTTTGCATACTATTCCCTTCTGAAGCTCCATATTCTGCCCTCTGTCTTCCTCGCGATGGACGAACAGGAGAAAGCGTTTGTCGTGGCGGCAGTCAAAGTGAAGATGGAGGCAGACAAAAAAGAAAGGAAACGGATTGAAGCGAAATCGAAAAAGAAAGGGAGGTGATTGATACGGCTACAATTGGAGCACTGGAGGTATTTACAAGCACAGGCGTCGAGCGCTTCCGGCAGGAAGTGCGGAGTACGGATGCCATGCTGCAGCAGCTGGGCGGGACACAGAATGCTATTGCAAGGCAGGCGTACAACACCAGCATTTTCCCGTCCGATACGTGGCAGAATCTCAACAGCATGGCAGTCAGGATTGACAATGTACGGCAGCGCATCGAGCAGATAGAAAGCAACCCGCACAATACCGGGACAGCCACGGCAAACACGCAGCTGGAACAACTACGGATGCAGCTGAGTCAGGCAGTGCAGGAGCAGGAGCGTGTGAACCAGGCAGTGCAGAACATGGATGTGCAGGCAGTAGATGAATCCTACATGTGCCTGTCGCAGACAATAGGCAGCACGGAGCGCTTTATCCGCGACAACGCCAATGCGCAGGGGCGGTTTAACCGCAATATTCAGAATGGAACGAGCAGCGCCGCACGCCTGAAAAACATGATTACAAATGTCGTAGGCAAATTTACCATTCATGATGGGCTAAAAAAAGCGAAGGAGCTGATTGACGGCTGTACGGCGGCATACGACGCGCAGCTGAATGCGCAGATGCGCCTTGCCAGCGCGCTTGCAAATATGCCAGGCCAGAAAAACATCACACAGCCCGGGATTGGCGCAGACACTGACATGGCGGCAGTCACGGCGGCATATGACAAGATTACCGAAAAGGCGAGGGAGATACAGGGAAATGGTATTTATGACAGCAATGTCATGACTACGGCAGCCGTGGAGCTTTCGACACAGTTTCACGATGCGGATGCCGTCGAAATGATGATGGGCACGCTTGCGGATTACGCTGCGGGGATGTCCGGCGGAAGCGCAGTTGACGCTGCGGGGATGTCCGCCTATGCCGCGAGCCTGGGCGCCATGCGCTCCGGCAACTATGATGCACTGACAAAAAGCGGCATTTCAATGACACAGGCACAGAAAGACATCATTGCCGGGGAGGCAGCGAGGGAACAGATTGTGTCATCCCTGGGGGAAGAATATCTTGCCATGTCCGCGGATATGCAGGCGGCGGCAGCCATTACACAGGCGGTTGAAAAGTCATCGGCCGGGCTTTACGAGAAGATGAGCAGTACCCCGCAGGGGAAAATTATGCAGATGACCAACGCATGGAATGATATGCAGGAAGTCATGGGCGGACGGCTCTATCCATATGTACTTTTGTTTGTGAGCGCCATCACCGAAAACTGGGGAACCATTCAGACGGTGCTTGGCGTCATTGTGATGGGACTGCAGGTTATACTTGGCGTTCTGTCATGGCTGCTGGAAGGGGCTCTTGGATTTGCGCAGGCAGTGATAGACAACTGGGGATGGATAGGCCCTCTGATATATGGCATTGCCGCGGCACTGGCAGTCTATTATGGATGGCAGCTGCTGTGTGCAGCTGCATATGGGTTGATGGGTGTGGCAAAAAAAGTGATAGGCGGCATGGCGCAGGCGCAGGCAAAGCTGAATGCCGTGATGGGCAGAAGTCCGATTATTATGGTGGTGATTGCAGTGATAGCCCTGATAGCCCTGTTCTATGCGCTGGTGGGGATCATCAATCAGTTTGCGGGAACTTCCATATCCGCGACAGCATTAATCTGCGGGGCATTTATGGCTGCGCTTGCGTTTGTCGGCAATATTGTGATTGGCTTGTGGAATCTTATCATCGATGTGTTTGGGCTGATATATAACATTGTCGCGGAGGTGGCAAACTTTATAGGAAATGTCTTTAACGATCCAATCGGTGCGGTCGGCAGACTCTTTTTTGGACTTGCCGACACCGTGCTTGGTGTGCTCGAAACGCTGGCATCTGCCATCGACACCATTTTTGGCTCGAATCTTTCTGGGGCGGTCGCCGGATGGCGGGAGTCGCTTGGCGGATGGGTGGAGGATACCTTTGGTAAGGGAGAGGAAATTATCGAAAAAGTAGACTTTTCGAGTATGCACATGGAGCGTTTTGAATACGGTGCGGCGATGGAGGCCGGGTTTGCATTCGGCGACAGCATTGATGAGCATCTTGCAAAAATTGACCTTTCTTCCATCTTTGGAACGACAGATAATCCATCCGGACTGGATTTTACGGGCATGTATTCTCGCGGCGAGACCGCAGAGCATGTCGATGAAATTGCCGGAAATACAGATGCGATTGCTGATTCCATGGACATATCCGCGGAAGAGCTCAAATATCTGCATGACATAGCCGAGCGGGAGGCAATCAACCGCTTTACGACCGCAGAAATCACCATTGAACAGACGAACCATAACAATATTAAAAACGGAATGGACCTGGACGGCATCCTGTCCAATATGACGGATATGGTGAACGAGGCAGTCTATATTTCAACGGAAGGGGTGCATGCATAATGGGAAAAAACGGATATGACTTTTACCTGGGAAAATGCCTGCTGCCAGTAACGCCGTCAAAGCTCACCGTCAGCATCAACAATGCAAACCAGACGGTGACCCTGATAAATGAGGGGGAAATCAATATTTTGAAGCAGGCAGGGCTGACGGATATTTCATTTGAATGCATGATACCACAGATGAAATATCCGTTTGCAGTTTACAAATCGGGGTTCAAGGGCGCCGATTATTTTCTGGGCTGTTTTGAGGCATCCAAAACGTGCGGGCAGCCGTTCCAGTTTATTGTGTGCAGAAGCACGCCGGACGGAAAGAGCCTGTTTGATACCAACATGAAGGTGTCCATGGAAGACTACAAAATCATGGAGGATGCGGACGAGGGCTTTGACGTTGTTGTCCAGATAAAACTGAAACAGTGGCGGGATTATGGGACAAAGCTGGTCAGCATCCGATTGGACACGGAAAGGGCGAAAGCGAGCGTTGAGACAAAACGAGAGACAACCAATGCGCCTGACCAGAATCTACCACAGACATATACCGTTGCAAAAGGCGACTGTCTCTGGACGATTGCCAAAAAATTCTATGGAAATGGTTCCAGATACACCGTGATATATGAGGCGAACAAAGCCGTAATCGGTGGAAACCCGAACCTCATTTATCCGGGGCAGGTGCTAAACATTCCGGCAGTATAGAAAGGGGGGACGGAGCATGGGGGTTGAACTGATAATCGGAAATGAACTGGGAACAAAGGCATATCTTCCCGCGGCGGAGGAGGGAATCGAATGGTCCACCGAGCGCAAGGGCACGCCCGGAAAGCTGACCTTCAAGGTACTGGGCGATGACTTGCTTGATTTTTCGGAAGGAAGCCCGGTGCGCCTGAAGGAAAATGGGGACGAGATATTCTTTGGCTTCGTGTTCAGCCAGCAGCGGGAGGCAGGACGCCTCATCACCGTGACGGCATATGACCAGCTGCGGTATTTAAAAAATAACGATACCATCGTCTATGAGGACAAGACGGCAGACCAGCTGATACAGATGATTGCCGAGGATTATATGCTCAAGACCGGAACGCTGGAAAACACAGGCTATGTCATTGCATCGAGGGTTGAGGAAAATACCTCCCTTTTTGAGATGATTCAGAATGCCCTTGACCTCACACTGGAAAATACAGGAAATATCTATGTCCTGTATGATGATTTCGGCAGAATAACCCTAAAAAACATGGCATCCATGGCAGTTGGGAGCGCGGGAGCCTATCTGATGCTGGACGAGGAGACAGGCGAAAACTATACCTATACTTCGTCCATTGACGAGAACACGTTCAATAAAATCAAGCTGACCTATGACAATGAGGAGACTGGATTCCGGGAGGTCTATATCGCTCAGGATTCTGAAAATATGAACAGATGGGGCGTGCTGCAGCATTTTGACACGCTCGGCGAGGGGGAAAACGGTGCGGCAAAGGCTGACGCCCTGCTGAAGATGTACAACAACAAAACCCGCAGCCTCAAACTGACAAAGGCGCTGGGGGATAACCGGGTCAGGGCTGGCAGCCTGGTTGTTGTCAGCCTTGACCTGGGGGACATAAAGGTAAAAAATTTCATGCTTGTGGAAAGTTGCAAGCATACATACGGGGAAGGGGAACACTGGATGGACCTGACCCTGAGGGGAGGTGCGTTTATTGGCTGATGCAAATGGATTTGTGGAAGCTTTGAAAAAAGCGGCAAGGGATGAAAGGGAGGCTTCGAAGCCTGTCAGCATCTATTTCGGGGAGGTCGTATCCAGGAAGCCCCTGAAAATCAATGTCGAGCAGAAAATGATTCTTGGCGAGCAGCAGCTTATCCTGACAAGAAATGTCACGGATTACATGACGCCTGTAACTGTCCAGTGGGAGACCGGGACAGGAACGCTTGCAGACGGCAAAACAACGGCATACCCGGCACGCGTGCACGGACTGGAAGGGAAGAAGAATTTTCTGATGCACAATGCGCTGGAAAAAGGCGATTTGGTCATCCTGCTGCGGCAGCAGGCAGGGCAGAAATTTGTTGTGCTGGACCGGATAGGAGGTGCGCCATGATTCCATCCACAGTTGGATTTCTGGACAAGGATTTTGAGATTGCACAGCAGCCGGGGATGACATACAGGATGCAGACAGGGGAAAAACGCGTACGTGGCTATACAGATGGACGCGAGGCAGTAAGGCAGGCAATTTACAAAATCATTATGACAGAGCGGTACCAGTATGCGATGTACAGCTGGAATTATGGGATTGAACTGATTGATTTGCTTGGCGAGCCGGTCACGTACGTGTGCCCGGAATTAAAGCGCCGGATTACGGAAGCGCTGCTTTGGGATAACCGCATAAAAAGCGTTGACGATTTCCAGTTCACATTTTCGCAAAGGGGCGCAGTACATGTGGCGTTTACGGCACATACCGTTTACGGCGATGTTCCGGCAGAAAGAGAGGTGAAATTTTAATGTATGAGGACATAACGTATGAAAAGATTCTTGGCCGGATGCTTGCGCGCGTTCCGGACAAGCTTGACAAGCGGGAAGGCTCTGTCATCTGGGATACACATTCCCCGACGGCAATAGAGCTTCAGGTTTTGTATATCGAGCTTGACCGCATCCTGCGTGAAGCGTATGGCGATACCGCCTCCAGGGATTTTTTAATCCTGCGGTGCAAGGAGCGGGGGATTATCCCGCACGAGGCGACAAAGGCAGTCCTGAAAGGGGTGTTTGTCCCTGCGAGCATTGATGTCAGCGGGCAGCGGTTTAACATTGGTGCATGCAACTATGCCGTGACAGAAAAAATTGCGGATGGGGAATACCGCGTCATTTGCGAAACTGCCGGAAAAACCGGAAACCAGTTTCTGGGCGCAATGACTCCGGTGGAATACATAAAGGGACTTAAAACAGCCGAACTGACAGAAATCCTGATTCCCGGAGAGGACGAGGAGGAGACGGAGGACTTGCGGCAGAGGTATTTTGCGTCGTTTGACGAGAATGCCTTTGGCGGAAACAAGTCAGACTATCTGGAAAAGACAAACGCAATCCCCGGCGTAGGCAGGACAAAAGTCACCAGAATATGGAACAGCGGCATTTCCCCGGCCGACATGATACCAAAAGAAAGCGTGGAGCGATGGTACAATGATACCAGGGGGACATTCGGCGGGGAGGTTCAGGACTGGCTGGATGCCGTGTTCCATGCCGCGAAACAAAAGAAACTGACAACAGGGGGCACGGTGCTTCTGACAATCATCAATTCCGAGTTTGGCACTGCGTCGGACACGCTTGTACAGACCGTGCAGACAATCATTGATCCGGAAGAAAACGCCGGCGAAGGCTATGGGCTTGCACCCATCGGACATGTGGTAAGGGTGGAAAGCGCCGTTGCCAGGGAAGTCTGCGTCCGCACGGACATCACGTTTGACACGGGATACGGATGGGAAAATCTGCAAAACTCCATTGCGGAAGCCGTGTCTGCGTATCTGCTGGAACTTCGCAAAGGATGGGCAGACACTTCCAGCCAGATTGTGCGGGTCAGCCAGATTGAAAACCGGATTTTAGGCATTGCAGGAATTATTGATATAAGGGACACGTACCTGAACGGTTTGGCACAGAACCTGATTCTGGCAAAAAATGAGATTCCCATGTTTGGGGGTGTTGGCAGATGACAAGAGAAGTCAGCCTTGTATCCTACCTTCCGCCGTTTATGGCGGAATACAAGGAAATCAGCGCCGCACTGGAAGCAGAAAACCCGGAGTTAGGCATGGTCTGGAAAACAGCGGATTCCGTATTGAGAAATGCGTTTCTTGCCACGGCAGATGAATATGGCATATCGCGGTTCGAAAAGCTTCTGGGCATCCTGCCACCGGCAGGGGAGACACTGGAGGACAGGCGTGCGCGTGTACAGGCAGTGTGGTTTATCTCGCTTCCATATACATGGAGGATGCTGGTGCAGAAGATGGATCAGATATTTGGCACGGCTTGTGGTATGACAATGGAACAGAAAGGAGCGTACACGATTCTCCTGACAGCAAGGCTGGAATTACAGTGGCAGGCCGACGAGCTGATTCGGGTGATGGAGCGAATGCTGCCATGCAATATGGGCGTGTGCGTGAGAACAGTACTGCTGATGGATGCCGAGACGCCTGCACCCACACTAAAATCGGACTGGATTGTCTATGTAATCGAATACAGGGGAGCGGTTATGTACAGCAGATCGGGCATTCTCCTGAAAGCGTTACGCACGTACATGAGACTGCCTTTCTGGGGCAGCCTCATGTATACGGGAAACATAAAATATGACGGCACGTCAAAATATAATGCCCAGCGCAATTACTGGATGCGCATTGGGACAACGTACATGCTGGGCTTGCATGGGGAACAGACAGCAAGGCTTGTGCGGATAGCTGCCTGGCTGCACGTCCGGAACGCGCAAGACACAAATCTCCGTGCAATGTCTTGCAGATGCGGTGTCCGCCACGACGGACAGATAAATGCAGCGGTGAGGCTGCACATGGCATGCAAAGCCCCGGGCAGCACGACAGGGAACTTATCTTTGGAAACGCGTAGAAATGTAGTGCAGTATGGCGGAGTGCGTCAGTATGACGGCACAATGAAATATAATGCACTGTACAGAAAGGAGCATATAGAATGAGTGAATATAAAAATGTAGTGATAACAAAGACAGCAAGGATGAAACTGGTAAAGGCGAGGGCAGGCGCAGCCGCGCTTCCGCGCGTAATTGGAATGGCGTTTGGCAGCGGCGGCGTCAATGCGGACGGTACCGTGAAAACGCCGTCAGGGAGTCAGACGGCACTTGCGGATGAACGGTACAGAAAAGCGGTTGACAAGTACAGCTTTCCGGACGAAACAACGTGCCGGTATGAATGCACGCTGCTCGCGGATGAACTTGCAAACGAGGAAATCAGTGAAATCGGACTGTATGATGAGGACGGCGATATTGTCTGCATCAAAAATTTTATGCGGAAAGGCAAGGATGATGATGTCGAACAGACCTACGT
>Ga0137307_101557_pt1 | contig 19605 bp, 15 predicted proteins | sample NAcewD2O_March_2_FD_97180 | JGI IMG/M metagenome (GOLD analysis project Ga0137307, IMG submission 97180) | Mouse cecal microbial communities from Vienna, Austria - N-Acetylglucosamine amended D2O_March | ecosystem: Host-associated > Mammals > Digestive system > Large intestine > Cecum | place... | reverse complement strand
TATGAAAAGATTTTCCAGTCACTCGGGATGATGTTTCTGACGATGATCAGTATGTTGTGTGGATGCATTGCTAACATTATTTTGGATCCGCTGCTGATTTTTGGCTGGGGACCATTTCCACAGATGGGGATAGAAGGAGCGGCTTTGGCTACCGGGTTGGGACAGACGATCAGCCTGCTTATGTATTGGGCGATTATTTTGATTAGGCCGATTCCTGTGAGAATCCACGTTAAGTATCTGAGACTTGACAGGGAATTGATCCTGCGATTGTATGCCGTAGGGATTCCGGCCACCCTGAATATGGCGCTGCCCTCTTTGCTGATATCGTCCCTGAATGTGATTTTGGCCGCTTATTCTCAGGCTTATGTGACAGTGTTGGGAGTGTACTATAAATTGCAAACGTTCCTTTATCTGCCAGCAAATGGCATCGTCCAGGGAATGCGACCGCTGGTGGGATATAATTATGGAGCAGAGGAATGGAAGCGGGTAGAGAAGATTTATCAAGTGGCACTTCTTTTATCGGCAGGGATCATGGCTGTGGGGATGGTTTTGTGTCAGGCAGTTCCCTCTTGGCTGATTGGCCTTTTTGCAACCAGTCAGGAGACGATTGCGGCGGGAACGATGGCGTTACGGATTATCAGTGCGGGATTTCTGGTGTCCGCCATTTCTGTCATATCTTCGGGAGCGCTGGAGGGATTGGGAAAGGGCGGTCCGTCTCTGATGATTTCATTATTGCGATATGTGTTTGTAATGATCCCGGTGGCGTTTGTGCTCAGCCGAATGTTTGGTGCAGTGGGAGTCTGGCATGGGTTCTGGGTGACAGAAACGGTGACGGCAGTAGCGGCCTATGGGATTTATCGAAGGGAATTGAATCGATAAAATTTTTCTTGTCATTGACTCTATAACAGTTATAGACTTTATAATGCGGATTATGGAGAATAAAAGACAAGAGGTGGATATTTATGGAAAAAAATCTAACTACGGGTAGTGTGTTAAAAACGGTTCTTTCTTTTTCGTTGCCGTATCTGTTGTCCTATTTTTTACAGACATTGTATGGTATGGCAGATTTATTTATCATCGGACAGTTTAACGGCGTAGAAAGCACAACGGCGGTTTCTATCGGCAGTCAAGTCATGCACATGCTGACAGTCATGATAGTGGGTCTGGCCATGGGATCGACGGTTATGATTGGGCAGGCAATCGGCGCAGAAAAGAAGGAGCAGGCTTCTCAGACGATAGGAAATACCGTCACGCTGTTTATGGTGCTGTCCGTGGCTTTGACAGTCGGATTGCTTTTTGCCGTGAAGCCGATCGTGACGGTGATGTCCACGCCGGCAGAAGCAGCGGCAAAGACGGTTTCCTATCTTACCATCTGCTTTATGGGAATTCCGTTTATTACTGCCTATAATATAATCAGCTCTATCTTTAGAGGAATGGGAGATTCCAAAAGCCCCATGTATTTTATTGCCATTGCCTGTGGAGTAAATATTGTTTTGGATTATCTTTTTATCGGAGGAATGGGTCTCGGGCCGGCAGGGGCGGCGCTGGGTACCACTTTGTCCCAGACGATCAGTGTGATGGTGTCTCTGTTTATTATTCGAAGGAAGAAAACGGGGATTACCCTTGGGGTAAATAATTTTAAGCCTTATCGGGAAACGATGACAGGATTGCTAAAGATTGGAGTTCCGATTGCTCTACAGGATGGTTTTATTCAGATTGCGTTTATTGTTATTACCATTATTGTAAATAAGCGAGGGCTGAATGATGCAGCGGCAGTGGGGATTGTGGAGAAAATCATCGGAATTTTATTTCTTGTTCCGTCCTCTATGCTTCAGACAGTTTCCGCATTGTGTGCACAAAATATCGGTGCCGGGAAGCACGAGCGAGCTCGTCTTACCTTGGGCTATGGTTGCTTGATGACTGTGATTTGGGGCGCGGCGGCAGTTGCTGTGATGCAGCTAGATGCAGAACATTTTATTGGATTGTTTTCAGACAACAGAGAAGTGGTGCTGATGGGGGGAGAATATATGCGGGGATATGTGTGGGACTCGATTCTCGCAGGAATTCATTTTTGTTTCAGCGGTTACTTTTGCGCCTATGGGTTGTCTGGGATATCTTTTGTTCACAATTCCATTTCTATTCTCTGCGCCCGGATTCCACTTTCTTATCTGGCATCCAAATATTTTGTGGATACCCTTTTTCCTATGGGTCTAGCTTCTACGGTAGGATCTGGAGTTTCAGCAGTGATTTGTGTAGGAGTTTTCATTTGGATGAACAGGCGTTTTCGGGAAATCGAGCGGAGACAAACAAAAGGTACGGCAAAAAAACCGATTCGGGCATAGAAAAGATGAGGATATAAAAGGATGGAAAAACAGGAATTGTTTCAAATCGGAGATGTGGCGAAGATGTTCCACTTAAGTGTAGGCTCTCTCCGTCATTATGAAAAGATTGGTTTGCTGGAGCCGGAATATGTAGATCCAGAGACAGGATACCGTTATTATAGTATACGCCAGTTTGAATGTCTGAATACGATCCGTTATCTTCGGGTACTGGATATGTCGCTGCCTCAGATTACGGGATTTTTGAAAAATCGAGATGTGAGCAAGATTCAGGAAATGCTCCGGCAGCAGAGGGAGGAGGTTATCCGCAAGCAGAAGGAGTTGCAGACTATCGAAAGAAAAATCAGCAACCGGCTTTTGCAGCTGGAGGATGCGCTGGCTTCTCGACTTGACAACATTCAAAAGATACAAACAGAACCACGCCGCATTGCGTGGATACGCAATAATCTTTCCATAAGTTCTTATCTGGATTTGGAACCTTCGATTCACCAGCTGGTGAAGCATCAAAAGGATGCGATTGTTTTTCTCGGAAAGGTGGGAGTCGGCATAGCTAGGGAGCATTTGGAGAAAAAGCAGTATGACAGCTATGACATGGTGTTCCTGATTTTAGATCCGGAGGATTCTTATGAGGGAAATACAGACAAACTGCCAGAAGAAATTTGTTTGTCCGTCCGATTTTGTGGCAGTCATCAGGAAGCTCCGGTATACTATAAGAAATTGGACGAGTTTATGTCCATTCATGGGCTGAAAATCAATGGCTTTTCTCGAGAGATTACGATGATTGATTATGGATTTACTGGCGATACCAGCCAGTTTGTCACAGAAATTCAGATCCCGGTGGTGGGAGGATAGTGGGGGAGGAAGGTAAGGTTCGGCGATATTGGCAGAAGAGAGCGGTATCTAAGGAAAAAAGACGGCAGTCATCTGGTCGGTTATGGTAGCAGCAACGTGCGAAGACACAGCTGTATACGAATTCTGACCGCGACTGCCGTCCTTTTTTAGATACCGCCGATTTGAAATCTGAAGTCAGACGCTTCCTGCCATTTTCGTCTCTTCCTGAAAAAATCAGCCTGGTTGTGTATTGCCGGCAATCCCATGTCATTTAGATAAGCAGTGACAAAAGGTACGCCAAGGAAGAGGGGAGAGAAGCAACCGGAAATCGTCTGCTCCGTTTTCCGGTTTCGAGATTAAGAATTCCTAAAACCCCTGACTTTTGCTAAAAGCGAAACGAAAATATACAAACTCGCTTCGCTCAAACAATGTATATTTTCGTTTCAACGCTCAATTCAGGGATTTAAAGACTTCTAAATCTCTGCAAAGTCAAACTATCACAGACGATTTCCCATTGTTTCTCTCCCCTCTTCCTTGGCTGATTTTCTCGTTTCTTTATCTAAATGACATGGGATTGCAATCTCTATATTTATTTTATTCTTATCCAGCAATTGCCATAAGGAAAAATGACAAAAAGATTGATAAATCAAACAAAAAGTATTAATATAAAAGAAAAAAGGAGGGATTTCTATGTTATATGAAAGTTTTATTTTTACACCGCCCGGAGGATTTACGAGGGGAATTGAGGGACCGGCCTGCGATCGAGAGGGAAATTTATATGCAGTTAATTATCAGGAACAGCATACCATCGGCAAGGTTACGCCGGGGGGAGAATGTTCAGTGTTTGTGACCCTGGCCGGTGGGAGTATCGGAAACGGAATCCGGTTTAATAGTAAGGGAGAAATGCTGATTGCGGATTATACCAATCATAATATTTTGAAGGTGGATATGGATACGCGTCAAATCTCGGTGTTGGCACATGAGGAAAATATGAACCAGCCCAATGATATTTGCATTACAAGAGAGGATATTGTGTTCGCTTCCGATCCCCTCTGGAAGGAAGAAACGGGAAAATTATGGCGTATTTTGCCGGATGGAACCGTTGATTTGATGGAAGATGGGATGGGAACCACCAACGGAATCGAGGTGAGTCCAGATGAGAAAACGTTATACGTCAATGAGTCCAGGCAGAGAAAAATATGGGCATATGATCTGGAAGCTGGAAAGTTGTCTCATAAACGTTTGTTTTATGCGTTTGAAGATTATCAGATGGATGGGATGCGCTGCGATCAGGAAGGAAATCTATATGTAACTCGCTATGATAAAGGAACCGTGATCATCCTTTCTCCTCAGGGAAAGCCGATTCGAGAGATTTATCTAAGTGGGAAAAAATGCTCAAATATAGCTTTCGGTGGACCGGATGGCAAGACCTGCTATGTGACTTTGGCAGATACGGGAAATATTGATTGTTTTTATACGGAGATTCCGGGAAGGGCGTATATGCTTTTTAAAGAAAATACAAATTTTTAGATATAAGAGGATAAAAAGTGGAAATCAGTCAATAAAAATGAATAAAAGTTTGAAAAAAGAAATGAGATTGTTGACATCTTACAAAAAGTATGATATAAATAAAGTAACTTACAAAAAGTTTGAAGTAATTCAGTTTTACTTGAAAGAAACCAGACGAAATGTTATCATTTTCTTGTTTCCTGGGTTTTTATGACGTGAGAAACGAAATAAAAAATAAAAATGAGGAATGGTGACAAGATGAAAAACATTTATGAACAGTGGAATTTGCTGCAAAACATTATGGACATGCTGGAGAACCAGTTCGGTTCTTCCTGTGAGGTGGTATTGCATGATCTGACAAAGGATTATAATCACACGATTGTGGATATCCGAAATGGGCATTTGACAGGGAGAGAGATCGGTGGATGCGGAAGTAATCTGGGACTGGAGATTTTGCGGGGAAATAGTGTGAACGGCAACCGCTACAATTATATTACGCATACCAGAGATGGGAAAATATTGCGGTCTTCCTCTATTTATCTTCGGGATGATAAGGATAATGTAGTGGGTTCGCTCTGTGTAAATCTGGATATTACGGAAACAATCCGATTTGAAGAGTATTTAAAAAATTATAATCATTATGAGCTGGAAAATAATGAAGGGCATCAGGAACAGGAAAATGAGATATTTGCTCAGAATGTAGGGCAGCTTTTTGACTACCTGTTTCAGGATGGGGTGAAAAAGTTAGGAAAGGCTCCAGAGGAGATGAACCGGGAGGAGAAGATGGAGTTGCTCCGGTATCTGGATAAAAAAGGAGCTTTTTTGATTTCAAAATCAGGAGTGAGAGCTTGTGAGTTGCTTCAGATTTCAAAATTTACATTGTATAACTATCTGGATGCCATACGAGAAGAATAAAGAGGAGGTAGATGTATGTATGGGGATGATTGAGAAGAAGCTTGAAGAATTGGGGTATGAACTTCCAGTGTGCCCGAAACCGGTGGCCGCTTATCAGCCGGCAATTACTTTTATGGGAAAGTTGGTTTACATATCCGGACAAGATTGCCGCAAAGATGGCGAATTGGTGCACAGTGGAAAATTGGGTGAGCAGGTAACAGTAGAAGAAGGACAAGAATGCGCTAGACAGTCTATTCTGAATTGTCTGGCGGCCCTGAAATATGAGATCGGGGACCTGGACCGAGTGGAACGGATTGTGAAAGTTCTGGGTTTTGTAGCTAGTGCACCAGGTTTTGGGGAGCAGCCATATGTGATTAATGGGGCATCAGAGCTTTTGATTCATTTGTTTGGAGAAAAGGGAAGGCACGCCAGAGCTGCTCTTGGAACAAATGAGCTTCCGTTTGGAACTCCCGTGGAGATTGAAATGATTGTAGAGCTGAAAGCGCACTGTCAAGAAATGGCGGTATAGGAGGGCAGAACATGGAGCTGCTGATCAAAAATGGAAAAGTTGTTGACGGAACAGGTGCCAGACCATTTGTGGCTGATATTCTGATTGATCAGGGGAAGATTGTGGATATGGGGCAATGGGAGGAGACGATTGCCCGAAGAACGATAGATGCCCGAGGAAAGATCATTTCTCCGGGATTTATTGACTGCCATACGCATTCAGAAATCAGCCTGATGCACAACCGACAACATCCCAATGCCGTATATCAGGGAATTACAACTGTGGTCACCGGTATGTGTGGTTTGGGTTTTGCTCCTGTGAAAAAGGAAAATTTTGATGATACCATGAAAGTAAATGCTGGGATATTTTCTAACGTATCTGGACAGCTGCCTCGGTGGGAAAGTTTTGAAGAATATTTGTCTTTGTTGGATGGATGTGCAGTTAATGTGGCTTCTAATGTGACACATAATGCGATCCGTCAGATGGCAACGGATTTTACTTCGCGTCCTTTAAAAGGAGGGGCGCTTGCGGTGGCAAAGGAACAGCTGGGTAAGGCATTTGAGGAGGGAGCGGTAGGATTTTCTGTAGGACTTAGTTATTATCCGGGAACTTACAGCGACACAGAAGAGCTGATCGAGTTGTGCAAGGTGGTAAAACAATTTGACGGAGTTTTTTGTGTCCATCTCCGACTGAATACTATCGGACCGGATTTTGATCCGATTCAGGAGATGGTCCGTGTGGCATCTGCAACCGGTGTGCGGATGCACATGCTTCACCATCGAACCAAATATCCGTCTACGATTGGCCATATAGAAAAGATATTGGATCCATTTGACATATGCGAACAGTATGGTTCTCAAGTAACCTTTGAATATTATCCGTATCTGACTGGCAGTGGATATATGGTGGTTTTGTTGCCGGGATGGGTCCAGGACGGAGGATATCCGGCTATTATGGAGAGGCTGACAGATCCGAAACAAAGAGAACAAATACGAAAGGATATTAAGCAGCGATATCCCTTGATAGTCGGGAATGGGACTACCGGGGTAATCACGCATTTGAAGGATCCCTATTCGGAATATTTGGGCAAGACCTTTGAGGAAGTTGCTGCGATGCAGCAGAAGTCCATTCCGGAGATGATTATTGATTTGTTGACAGAAAATGAGTTGGAAGTGGGTTTTCATGGGACAGAACCCCAGGATAAAGCGATTCAATATCAGCTGTTTGAGGATCAATACCGTATGTTTCAGAAGGATAATTACACCATTGGCAGCGATACGATCCCGACAGGAGAGTGGTGTCATCCACGAACCTTTGGCACTTATCCCAGAATAATCCGTCAGGCATTGGCTCACGGAATGCCCGTAGAGGAGATTGTCAAAAAGATTACGTCTCTGCCAGCCCGGATTTACGGTCTGCAGGACAGAGGGATTCTTAAAAAAGGATATCAGGCCGATGTGGTGATTTTTGATCCTGAGAGGATTACGGATTGTGCTACTTATGAAGCGCCGAGAAAGAAGCCACAGGGCGTGGATACGCTGATTGTAAATGGTAAGATTGTTATGGAAGACACAGGGATCAGCGGGCTGCTTCCTGGTTGGGCCATAAAGAAAGGGCGGTGATGTCGGATGTCAATATACAGAGAGCTGGGACTCCAACCTTTTATCAACGCCAGTGAACCTTATACGAGAAACGGCGGATCGGTCATGAGCAGGCAGGTAGTAGAAGCCATGGCAGAGGCGGCAGAATGTTTTGTAGATATGAGTGTGTTGATCCGCAAGGTAGCAGAGAGAGCGGCGCAATTAAGTGGAAATGACGGAGCGTTTGTCACCAGTGGAGCAGGCGCTGGAGTTGTATTATCTGCGGCGGCTTGTCTGTGCGAGTCCAATAAAGAGGAAGAGGATCTTTTGGATGTGCTACCGGATACTGGGAAAGCGCAAAAAAATGAGATACTTATTTTTAAAGGGAAATATTTAGATATCATTCAGTACTGGAAACTCATACGAATCTCTGGAGCCCGGTTGGTGCTGGTAGAGCCAACAAAAAAAGCGCTGCTTGAGGCAGTGAATGACAAGACAGCTGGAATGTTTCTTTTTCCTGCTCCGATGTATGAAGAGGGCATTCCGACCTGTGAGGAAATCATTCCTGTTCTAAAGGAAAAGGGAGTTTTGGTAGTGGTAGATGCAGCAGCGCAGCTTCCTCCATCGTCGAATCTTTACTATTATACCAAGCTGTTAGGAGCGGATTTGGCTGTATTCAGCGGAGGAAAGCACATCAAAGGGCCACAATCTACCGGATTGATTGTCGGAAACAGAACGATGACCGAATTTTGCCAAAAACTAGCTTGCCCGAATCCCAGACTGGGACGCACTTTTAAAGTGGGAAAAGAGGAGCTAGTAGGATTTATCAAAGCATTGGAATTGTTTGTGAAAGAAAATCCGGATGACAGATACCAAAGACAGAAGGAAAAACTAGAACGAATACAAAAGAAATTGGCAGAAATTCCGGATATTCGCATGGAATTATGGGCAAAGGGACGATTGGAAACGGAGCAACCGTTATTGTTAGTGGACTTGCCGGGCGAAAAGACCGGGGAAGAATGTTGTAGATTTACCAGAGCGTATCAGAATCCAGTTGATGTGGGATACTTTAAAAAAGAAAACGGAAGGCCCGGGAGCATTTTTATCAATGCCTATCTTTTGAAGGATGGTGAGGAGGAGCTGGTTGCGGATGCAGTCAGGGCCTATCTGGAACAATAGGGGGCAGGCGAATGGAAAAAATATCAGTTGCTTTTTTGGGGGTTCGGCATCCTCATATGTGGCATCGGGTGGAATTGTTAAAGAAGAGCCAGGAGGCATGGGTATGTGGATTTTATGATGAAGATCCTTACTATGCAGAGAATTTTGGGGCCAGAACAGGATTTCCGTTGTTTCGTTCCGTGCAGGAGCTGTTGGAAGCGAGGCCAGATTTGTGTATCATTGAGGCCATGGATGCTCAGACACCGTCTTATGCCAGAATGGTGGCCCCTTTTGTAAAGGCAATGATTTTAGAAAAATGCACAGCTCATACGTTTCTTGCGTCCAAGAAACTGGCAGAGGATTTGCAATCGTATCCGGTACAAGTCGAGCATGGATTTGAATTGCATTATCTTCAGATTGTGGATAAATGTAGAGAGATTATTGATTCTGGCGTACTGGGTCAGATTACATTGGCCAGATTTCATGGCGGTTCTCCGATAGGGTGTAGCACAGAAATCTGGGTGGAGGATCCTGGCCTGATGGGAGGAATGGTATATATCGAGGGTAGTCATATGATTGAGCTGATGCTGGATACCCTGGGTGAGCCAGACACCGTGGAAGGCTGTGCGGTGAAGTTGCAACCCGGTCAGACTCTGGTTTCAGATATCACGACGAGCGACTTGTTTAAAGGTCCGGGTATACCCCCGAAAGAGGTGCGTATCGGAACTATGATGTATGAGGATGTAGGGGTGGGAATAGCCCGATATCCAGACAAACTGGCAGTTCTTGACTTTACGGCCTGGGAAAGTGGCGGTTGGTGCAATGGCTGGCGGATGGAATACTATGGGACAAATGGAACTTTGATTGCCTGTCCGATTCCCTCTTGGGCCACCTTACAAGTGAGAGAGGCCAGGGCAGGATATGAAAGAGGGGAGTACCGTTTCGAATATCCGGCTGTGACAAAGGAAGGCAATACCGTTATGAGGGATACGTATAAAAGGCAGCTGGAGAAGGTATTTCAATTAATTCGGAAGGGATTTCGAGATCCCAGGCCAGGAATGACAGTGATCTGTAATGTAGCTCGAGTTGCAGAATGTATCTATGATTCAACGGGAGCCGGAAAGAAATTTCAATATAATGATTAGGGGGTATTGCTGATGAAGAAAAAAATCATGTCAAGATGGATGGCGGCGGTTCTGGCTGGAACAATGGTTTTGACAGCTGGGTGCGGAAAAAAGGAGGAACCGGCTCAGCCGGCCAAAACAGAGGCGCCAGCAAAAGAATCCAAGATGGAAGGAGGAGAAGAAAAGAGCGGTACGATTCGTTTTGCCATCTATACAGATACGGCGCGGGATCTGGTGGCTCAGGCGCAGGCAGAGCTCTATATGGAGAAAAATCCAGGGGTAAAAGTAGAGATTGTATCCGTTCCATTTGCCAATTACTATACTCAATTGGGACAGGGCCTTGCGGCCGGTTCTGCCTGGGATGTGTTTATGATCAATGGAGCGTCCTTTGCAGAGTTGGGGAAAACCGGGCAGCTAATGGATCTGACAGATGAAATTGCCTCCCGGGGAATGAATATGGAGGAATATGTGGTGGATCCCATGAATTCCTCTTATCAAGGGAGGACCTATGTACTTCCTTATGAGTTAAATACTTCAGCCATTTTGTATAACAAAGATATGTTTGATGCTGCCGGGGTGGAGTATCCGTCGCCGGACTGGACATGGGAAGATTTTCAAGAGACGGCAGGGAAGCTGACGAATCCGGAAAAGAATGAATTCGGATGTTACATTCGTTTAGGCCAGCCAGATATCAATAGTTTTGTCTATCAGGCAGGAGGAAATATGTTCAATGAAGATTTGACGAAAATCAGCTTTGATACCCCGGAGGTAAAAAAGGCATTGAACTATACTACGGATCTGGTAACAAAATATGGTTATGCGCCGTCGCCAGAGCAGCTTCCAGCAAATATTGCACCCTTTATGACTAATAAGATTGCGATGGCTTCTGCCATGTGTTTTGAGGTGCTGACCGTAGAAGCAGCAGAATTCAATTGGGGAATTGCGCCTTGGCCAAAAGATGTAAATCAGGGCGGAAGCTACTGGACTCAGGGGATGGCAGTATATAATGGAACAAAGAACAAAGATCTGGCATTGGACTATATTTTCTTCCTGGCAGGTGAAGAGGCACAGAATGTGATGGCAGAAGCAGGAGGCGCAGCGCCTTCTCTGCTCAAGGTTGCGCAGGGAGATAAATATCTGGATGCGAATGCACCAGATGGCATGAAATATTTTGTCGATGAATTTGTAGAAGGACGGGCAGTCGCGGAGCCATTTACAGCAAAATGGGGAGCGATCTGGGGAAGCGCCACTTCTGTGGTACAGACAGAGCTTTCTCTGGTCAGGACTGGAAAAGAAAGCCTGGAGGATGCCATTGCCAAAATGGGGGCCGATTCCCAGAAGCTTCTGGATGAGATTTCGTAATCACCAAAGATGCCAAGAGGAGGGAACAAGTGATGAAAAAGAAGAATCGGTGGTTGTTTTTATTTCTGGCTCCGTATGTGATTGGTGCATGTGTTTTTATCATATCACCGTTATTTTACTCCTTGTATCTCTCTTTTACCAGTCGGAGTCTGTTTGGCGGCGGTCAGTTTGTGGGATTGGGGAATTACGGCTATCTGTTTTCTGATGAAATTTTTCGCTCCTCTTTGGTGAATACAGCTTATTATGCCGTGCTGGTGGTGCCCAGCGAGATATCGATCGCCCTACTGATAGCATTGGTTCTGCACAAGGAAACTTTTAAAGGAGGAACCTTTTTCCGGGCGGTGATTTTCATGCCGTTTGTATTGTCGTTGATTTCCATTGGATTGGTATGGAGCTGGCTTTTCAGCCCTGGCTTTGGGTTTTTATCCCAGATAGCGGATCTGCTGAATCTGGAATTCCCCTCAGTCCTGACGGATGCCAGATATGCCATGATTGGAGTGGCGGTAGCTACCCTCTGGAGAAATGTGGGGTATTATACCACCATATTTATTGCAGGACTGCAATCGGTTCCGGATGAGCTCTTCGATGCGGCGAAGGTAGACGGAGCCAACGGATTGCAGAAGTTCTGGAACGTAACTTTTCCTATGATGAGTTCTATGGTGTTTTTCTGCCTTGTCATTGCGACAATTTGGGCGTGGCAGGTATTTGATTTGACTTATACCATGACCAAAGGAGGTCCGGCAAGAAGTACCTTATCTACGGGACTGCTGATCTACAACACCGCTTTTATCGACAATCAGGTGGGAAGAGCATCGGCGCAAAGCTGGGTTTTATTGATTGTAATTTTGACTCTTACCGGTCTTTATTTTCTTGGACAGAAGAAGTGGGTGTATTATGAAAATGATTGAAAAAAGAAATAAAGTCATTCTGTATATTTTATTGACCATTGGTGCGGTTCTTTTCCTAATGCCCATATGGACGGTTTTGGTAATCAGCTTTACATCCGAGGGGCAGGTCTATACTTCAGGTTCTGCATTGTGGCCTAGACAGCCGACTTTGGAAAATTATCAAAGAATTTTTGAGGCATATCCTTTTGTGGACTGGTTTCGAAATTCGGCAATTGTGACATCTCTTTATACATTAGGACAATTTATATCCTGTACCTTTACTGCATATGCCTTAACACATTTTAAATATAAAGGACGGGAACTAATTTTGGGATTTCTTTTAGCAACCATGATGCTCCCCTTCCAGGTACAGATGGTTCCACTTTTCCTAGTTATGACAAAGTTAAAGCTTGTCAATACCATTTGGTCTCTGGTGGTTCCGGCATTTTTTGGCGATGTGACAGGCGCCGTGTGTATCTTTTTGCTTCGCCAGGCATTTTTGCAGGTGCCGGCAAGTCTATCTGATGCGGCTTATGTGGATGGGGCTAATCCATTTCAGGTATTTACGAAGGTATATTTGCCACTGACTAAGCCATATCTGGCAGTCATGGTTTTGTTGTCCTTTATGACCAGCTGGAATGATTTTTCCAGACCGTTGGTATATATCAGCGATATTAACCGGATGACCGTGACGGGAGGACTTTCTTTTTTTCGGACAGAATGGCAGATTGACTGGAGCCTTACCATGACGGGAACCCTGATGGCGATTCTTCCCTGCGTGCTTTTGTATGTGTTTTTACAGAAGTATTTTGAGAAGATGGTGATTTCCAGCGGGGTGAAAGGATGATAATTGTTTTCTTGCACGGTTACTGTCCGACTGCCTGGATTGCTTCCAGGAATCCCTGATAGCGATAGGCATAGGTGTTATAGAGCGGCTGAACTTTTTTTACAAAAGCGGCCTGATCCTCCAAATATGTGATTTGTCCTCCAGATTTTATAAATGTTTCTTTTGCTTTTTGTTCTTCGGATTCCCATAAATTTCGCTGGAAAATGGAAGCATCGGAGGCAGCCTGACGCAGGATCTCTTGATCTTCCGGTTCCAGCTCTTCCAGAATTTTTTTATTTATAACAATCATTTCAGGGATTCTGGTATGCCCATCCATTACCATATAGGGGGCTGCCAGGTAATGACCCGTGCTGACATAGCTGGGGAAATTGTTTTCAGCTCCGTCGATACGTTGTTGTTTCAGCTGTGTGGATACAGCTTCATAAGGAAGATCAATGGGATTAGCGCCCAGAATACTGACAAGGTCCACCATAAAGGAGCTCTGTTGTACACGGATATAGAGTCCTTCCAGATCTTCCGGCTTTGTGATCGGCTTGTCTGTGGTATAAAAATTTCTGGCACCAGCATCGAACCAGCATAATCCTTCCAAGCCGCTTCGCTCAAGACTCTGTAGAAAATAGTCTCCCAGCTCGCTGTCTAGAACTTGCCACATATGTTGGGAATCTCTGTAAATATAGGGCATTTCCAGTACGGTCAGTTCTGGATTGTAGTCCGTCAGCAAGGCAATCGAGGTTCGTACCATATCAATTCCGCCATAATGAAGCTGGGATAATGTGCTTTTTTCATCTCCAAGTTTGGAAGCATGGTAAGGGATGATTTGAATTCGCCCTTCTGTCCGCTCCGCAACAAGATCTGCAAAATAGTCGCAGGCAATGGACGTCGGATGGTCGGCGCGTTGGTTGTCAGCCAGACGCAAAAGAATTTGTCCGTTTCGGGTCATCGGTTTTTCAATCCACTCCTTCTCTGTTCTATAAACGGAGGGGGAAGATTCCGGCTTTTCTGATAGATGTGAAAAGTAAAAATAACAGCAGGCAAATGTCAGAATACATAATTCTAAGATCAAAAACAGCAACTTATTTTTCTTCATAATCATTTCTCCCATAAAAAGTTTAGTGGTTATCTGGCATAAAGAAAATTTGATTTCGATATTCAATGGGAGTCAATCCGGTCTTTTTTTTGAAAATTCTTGAAAAATAGTTGGGGTCCAGATAGCCTACCAGGACACCGACTTCCCGAATATTGACTTTGGGATTTTTTAAGTACTCTTTTGCTTTTTCCACACGTAGGTTAATGAGATAATCTTTACAGGTAGTTCCGTTAAATTGTTTGAATATTTTATTAAAATGGGGGACGGACAAATGATACAGATTAGCCATCTGCTCGATGGAAATCTCATTCATATATCCAGTGTCCAGAAGATGTCTGGCTTCTTTAGCAATTTCTGCTGCTCTTGCCTGACTGGCTCTTGCGGGGAGGGAGTGGGTTGGCATGGGGGCCTGTTGTAAAAACTCTTCTTCAGAAGGAACCGAATGTTGACGCAAAGTTTTGCGGACAATGGCAGATGTTTCAAGTTCATCGGCCGGTTTGATCAGATATTCAACAGCGCCCATGGAAATTGCTTGTTTGGCATAGCTAAATTGTGCATAAGCAGTCAAAAATACGAGTTTTACCTCTGGAAGCTGTCTGCGGATTTCCCATCCGGCATGAATTCCATCTAAAACGGGCATTTCGATATCCAGAAATACCAGATTTACTTTTTCTGCCAAGGCAATCGAAACGGCTTCGCGACCATTTTCGGCTTCTAGGAGAATCAGTTGGTTTTTGAAGTGGCTGCTTAAGATATGACTGATTACAGATCTTGACATTTCCTCGTCATCGGCAATTAATACTTTAAGCATGTTTGCAATCCTCCAGTAAAATTCTAATTTCAATGCAGGTTCCAATATGTTCTTTTGCATATATCTTTATTTTACATTGAGGGTAAATCAATTTTAAACGTTCAAATACATTTCCTGCTCCCAGGCCGGTGCCGGAGCTTGTGTCGGATTGTAAAAGATGTTTGTGGTGCGGTTTGTCGGAAAGGGCGGCAGCATTACCAATAATCGGAATTTGTGCGTTCAATCGTTGGATTTCCTTTCGGGACATGCCAACACCATTGTCAAGAATACGAAGGATTAGCTCATCCGAGCTTTCATAGATGCGGAGCTTTACCCGTCCGCCATGTTCTTTCACAAGGACTCCGTGCTTAATGCTGTTTTCTACAAGGGGCTGGAGGGTGAAAGGCGGGATATAATATTGATTGGTTTCTACGGCGGCGTTCAACTGATAATCCAGTCGTTCTCCGAAACGCTTTTTCTGAATAAAAATAAAGCTTTTTAACACGCCGAGCTCTTGAAAAAGAGTTACGGCTTCTTCTTTGTTTTCTAACGTGTAACGGAAAAACCGGGACAAGTGGGTAATCAACTCATAAGTCGTGTCGGCATTTTCTTTTGTGGCAGCGCCGGCAATGACATTCAAAGTATTGAAAAGAAAATGAGGATTGATTTGTGACTGGAGAAGAGAAAAACGAGCTTTTTCCAACATCTTTTCACTGTTTATGATCCGGATTTCCTGGGAATAGACTTTGTGGGTGAGAAGCTGTTTCTCTTTTAATTCTTGGATGACATTTTTGAGAACTAACTTCATTTGGTTCACAGCCCGGTTCAGATGCCCAATTTCGTCCTGGCGGTCAGAGGGAAGATCCGCGGTATCAAAATTTTCCTTTGTGATTTCATTTACTGCAAGCGAGAGCGCTGTGAGAGGATTTAATACCTGCCTTTTTACATAAAACAGAAATAAGACGGAAGCCCCTGCAGCAAGGATTAGCAGCAGCATGGAAATCTGGTGTTCTGTGCGCATACTATTCTGCATATCAAAGTAGATTTCGGTTCCGAAAGTAAGGCTTTCTTCCAGAAGCTTTCTTGTATATTCGAGAATCTGAGAAGAGGATTGCCGAACATCTATGATTTGCCGGACCTCATAATTTGCACCGGTGGGGTTTCTGGCAATCATATCAAAATTGACATAGGTATTTTTGATGGATTGAATCAACAAATAGCTTTCTAATGACATGCCGTCTGCTTCCTGGATCATTTTCCCTAAGACATGCCGGACTTTGTTGTTATTATTTATAAAATTGATCCAATTTTGCTCGGTTTTATCTGCCATGTAAGTTTCAAATAAAACAGGATTTTCAGAAAATAAAGTCATGAACTGGTTGATGGTATAGTATTTTGTTAACACGCGATCGAATTGTTCTTCACATTTGGTACCATGGTAAATCGAATAAAGATTAGAACTGGCGAAGAGGATCCCCATAAATGACAGAAAAAGTAATACTTTTATTTGAGTAGAGACAAATTTCATTTGAAATTTTTCCATGTTGATTTCCTCCGGCATTGATTTTGCTTTTAGCTTTGCCATCATTGTACTGCTGACCGGATGAAAGTGCAATGTGGTAAAAACAAACAGGGGTGTCGCAAAACAATATCATTTAGATAAATAGTGATAAAAGGTATGCCAAGGAAGAGGGGCGAAAAGCAATGGGAATTCTTAATCTCTGCAAAGTCAAACTATCACAGACGATTTCCCGTTACTTTTCTCCCCTCTTCCTTGGCTGATTTTCTCATTTCTTTATCGAAATGACATGATGTTGGGGTAAAAGTCCATGTGTCACGAAATTGTGTCGCAAAATCCGTGTTATTACATTTAGCAGTTTCATTTAGAAGCTATTTATTGGCAAAATCAGAAATTCTCTCAATGGCCCGGATCAAATCCTCCATAGTGGTTTTGTCCTTGGGTTTGTAATCATTTTCTGTTTTTGCAGTAACGAATCCAAAGTATGCGCTGGCACCTACATTGGACCGGTATACCGATTCGATTTCTTCGGCATCATCAAATTTCGGCTGAGTTCCTAAAGTTTCATTATAAGGAACTCCGCAAGAGAGAAGAGCAATATAACCCATCTCGTCCCGGTTGATTGTGGAGTCTGGCATAAAAGCCGTTCTTTTGGCTGCCTCATCTTTGGTTACCCCAGCGTTGTATAAGGTTCCCTGGGCGGCAGAGATGCTCGGATCCTTTAAATCCATCATTTCTGCTTCGACAACAGCGGCGATCGCATTGTAATCCGGGTCGGATTTGGGAACATCAGAGATGGTCACTGGATTTTTCGGGGCTTCTAAGTTCCATAGCTTTGCCAGCATTTTTGCACAATCCCGGTTCGTGATTTCCCGGGTCAGATCCAATTCACTGGTCTCATCGATATATCCTTTGGCAGCAGCTCTTAGAAGTTCTTCATCATTTTCTATATTGGCAATCCTTGTGCCTCCAAGAATTTTGTAGGCAATGCTGGAATCCTGATTGCCATTCTTATCTGTTACCTGAAGCTTGATGAATTTGCCGGCGGCATCATTGGGAATGGTGAACAGTTTTTCAATCCCAACAGGTTCATAAGAACCGTCTTGGCTGTCAGCTATAAGCCACTGGTAATTCAGATCATTATTGTCGCCGCCAAGGAGAACGGAGCTTCCTTCAATCTTATTTCCCGGGATGGGAACACCTATAATCTTAGTTTCCACTGGCCGGGGATATGATTTTCCATTGATGGATACATTTTCCATAACAGGTTTTTCCCAGTTTAAAGCACGGATGTCTGTTCCGGCTCCGGTAATTTCGACGTTTTTCAATACCAGACCAGTAATGGGAACTTCATCAAAAGCCTCCATAAAGATGCCGTATTCACCACCGTTGCTGGAAAGGTTTTCAATGGTAATGTTTTTGAACTGCGGCAGGTACTCTCCATCACGCCCGACGTCATATAACATGGTTGCATGTACAACCGCATTGCCCACGGATTTTACCTTGGAATTGCGCAGATAAACATTTTCGATGGCGCCGCCTCGCTCGGCATTGGTTTTAAAGCGAAGTGCGTAGTTTAAACTGGAGCTGTCAAAAGTGTTGTTATCAGCAAACAGATTTTTGATGCCTCCGCTCATTTCGCTACCGCAGGCAATGCCTCCGTGTCCGTCTGCGAAGGTGTTGTTCCGGATAATCAGGTTCTGAGTTGGCCAGCCAGCTTCACCGAGTTCGCGACCATCACGATTGCGTCCGGCTTTTACGGCAATACAGTCGTCCCCGGTATTGAAATAACAGTCCTCAATCAATACGTAATTGCAGTTTTCTGGATCGCAACCATCGTTATTGTAACCGTGAGTGTCGATAGTCACACCTCTAGCTGTGAAGTTGGTGCAGAGAACAGGATTCAGTTCCCACATTGGGGAGTTGGCAATCGTCACGCCTTCAATCAATACATTTTCACATTCAATAGGCTGAACAAAATTGGGCCGGAGGAAATGTCCGTCACCGAATACACGTTCTTCGGCTGGGACGCCTTCGTCAGTCATTTTTCTCAGAAGCTTCGCATCTGCCGAGGAAGGTTTGGAAATAGAACCATCGGCATTGACAGTACGGCTCCAGTTCCACCACGTATCCTTGTCAGCTTGTCCGTCCAGAGTGCCCTTTCCGGTTACTGCAATATTTTTCTGTTGATAGGCATAAATAAGAGGACTCCAGTTATAGCATTTCGAACCCTCATAATGGGCAAATACCAGCGGATAATTCTCCGGAGTGATTTCCCGAGTGAATTTAAGAACCGTGTCTTTTTCTTCAAGAGATAAATTTATGTTGTTTTTTAATGTAAGTGCTCCCGTATCGTAATCTCCGGAGGGAATTCTGACGGTTCCGCCGCCCTTTTCACTGGTTTCGTCGATTGCTTTCTGGATTGCCGCGGTATCTAGTTGGCCGTCGTTGGGGACCGCACCGTAATCCAGAACATTGACAGAGTAATCAGGGAATTTCGGATCACTGATATGAGTCAGGATTTCTTCTGCCATATCCCAGGAAAGGTTATTTGTTTCCGGAGAAGTATTTCCTAATGTTACGACTGGGGAACTTGGCGCTTCTGTTGTTTTGGCAGCAGTTGTCGCAGCAGTACTTTCTTGAGTTGCTGTATCAGAATATTCAGCCATAGCATTTTGGGGGCTGGAACATCCAGATATATGGATAGTCATCAATACAGCCATGGATAAAAGGATTTGTTTTTTCATATTTGTAATTTCCCTTCTTAATCATAGAGTGCTGAATCTGCGCGCCGGATTCATCTTCTGTTTCCAGGATATCATGAAATAATACCAAGAAACAAGAGGACTTTTTGCTTATTTTTAGCATTTATGGCGTTTTGCGGGGGCTTTTAGAGAATTGAAAACAAAGATTTTGGGAATAATGACGGGCTAAGACGCCAGCAAAGGCAATGGTTTGGGAAACGTGGGTTGAAAGCCAGAAAGGTTTGTGATATTCTTTTAAGGAAAACAGATGGCTGGTGAATGAGAGGAAGACCCTATGCCAATAGAGGAAAATGTGGAATATGCCATTCAGGTACAGGATGTGAGTAAAGTATACCGGCTGTATGATAAGCCGATTGATCGCCTGAAAGAGTCTTTAAGTCTGTCGCATAAGAATTATCACAAGGA
>Ga0137307_101555_pt1 | contig 19623 bp, 18 predicted proteins | sample NAcewD2O_March_2_FD_97180 | JGI IMG/M metagenome (GOLD analysis project Ga0137307, IMG submission 97180) | Mouse cecal microbial communities from Vienna, Austria - N-Acetylglucosamine amended D2O_March | ecosystem: Host-associated > Mammals > Digestive system > Large intestine > Cecum | place... | reverse complement strand
GATGTTCTCCAGCTTCACCTTGTACTCCCGGAGCACCGAGTGGACCCCCTCCGGCTCCTCTGCGGAGCCGTCGGACACCGTTCCGCCGGGCAGCAGGGTGTAGAGGGGCTGCCCCACCCGGGCGGCATAGAAGAAGGTGCGGGCCATGCCCACAGCCCCGGTCACGTCCAGCTTGTCCGCGTCAAAGAGGATTTTTGCCTCCAGGCTCTCCGGCGGATCATCGGAGCGGTAGCGGTGGGTGCGCACGCAGTCCCCCACCCGGGCGGCGAAGTCCTGGGAAAAGCCGTGGTCAAGCAGAAACCGGCGGGCCTTCTCCCCGCCCACCCGGGCGTGGCAGAGGGTGGGGTCCGCGAACTGCTCGGGCCGCCCCACGTCGTGGAGCAGGCAGGCGGCGATGAGCAGGTCCCGGTCCACCCCCTCCTCGGTCTCTGCGATCTCCAGGGCCAGGTACAGCACCCGGCGCACATGCTCACTGTCGTGGGCCGCGTCCCCCGCGCAGGAGAGCATGTACTTCTCCAGCAGGGCAAAGGTCTCTCTCGTCATGGGAAAGGTCTCCTCTCGGATTGCAAAGATGAATTTATTATATCGGATTGTCCGGCAATTAGCAATAAAAGGATGGGCGCTGGGCGCTTAATTTCCGTCCGGCCGGGGAGACTAGGGCTGGAAACAGCGAGGGCTGTATCCCGGGAGAGTCCCAGGCGGACGAGAGGAGGAAGAGCCATGAAGAACGGATTTGTAGCCGGTATGCTGCTGGGCGCGGCCGCAGGCGCGGCGGCGGACCTGGCCCTGCATACGGCCAGCGGCAAGCGCACCAGCGCCGGCCGGGCCATGCAGACGGTGACGGACGCGGTGGACAGCGCCGCCGCCTCTGTCAAGCACACCATGGGGCGGTGAACGCCTCCTGCCGCCGGACGGCCCGGGGCCGCCCGGCGGCAGCATCCCCGGGGAACGGGAAATTTTTCAAAAATCCCGGTTTTGTCTCTTGACTTTAGGGGAAAAAACGGATATAATAACCTACGCTGTCAAGCATTATACAAATTGAACAGGCCAATGAGAGCCGGGCAACTATGTGGAGATGTCGCGTAGCTGGTCGAGCGCGCACGATTGGAAATCGTGTATACCCCAAAAGGGTATCGAGAGTTCGAATCTCTCCATCTCCGCCAGATTGTCGGAGCGAAATCCGCTCCATCCCGTGTTAAGGCGGCCCCGTTAGGGGCCGCCTTAATCCGTTCCCTGCCCGGCCCGGACAGCAGAAAGCCCTGCGCCCGGTCCGGCGCAGGGTTTTTTCGGCGCGGATCCCCAGGCCGCGCGATTTTCGATCAGAAAGGACGTGAGCGCTGTGAAAACACTCTACCTTGTGGGCGGCCCCATGGGGGTGGGAAAGACCGCGGTGTGCCAGCGGCTGAAGAGGGACCTGCCCGGAAGCCGTTCAGATCAGCAGCACCGCGTCCCTGGGCGGGAGGGTGAGGCGCACCACGCCCTCCGAGGCCAGGAATCGCTGCTCCGTGAGGGCGTCCACAGCCAGAGGAGCGGACCAGGGCAGATCCAGGCGCACCGCCTCGGGCCCCGCGTTGACGGCGGCCACGGTGGTCTCCCCCTCCCCGTCCCGGGCAAAGGCCAGGACGGGGCCCTGGGCGTGGAGCCAGCGGAGATCCCCGGTCTGGAGGCTGAGCCGCTCCCGGCGCAGCCGCCCCAGCAGGGCAAAGCGGCGCTGGAGCACCGGGTCCTCCCGGCCCCAGGGGTAGGTGCCCCGGTTGAAGGGGTCCTCCCAGCCCTCCATGCCCGCCTCGTCGCCGTAGAAAACCGTGGGGGAGCCGGGGAAGGCGTAGAGCAGCACAGCGCCTGCCTGGAGCAGACGGATGCCCTTGTCCCGCTCCTCCGGCGACATGCGGTAGTGGGCCCGCTCGGTGCGGGTGGCCGGGGCCTCCTTGGGACAGGTGCCCAGCATGGTCAGCACCCGGGGGGTGTCGTGGGTGCCCAGCATGTTCATGCCGCTGTAGAAGGCGGACCGGGGGTAGTTCTCCCGGATGGTCTCCATGGCCTCCCGGAAGGCGGCGGCGTCGCCCCCCCGGAGGTACTCCAGGGCGCTGACCCGGAAGGGGTAGTTCATCAGGCCGTGGGTCTCCCGGCCCAGCAGGTACTTCCGGCGGCGGTCATAGGCGATTTTATTGCTGCCGTCCTCCCAGACCTCCCCCAGCAGGAAGCTGTCCGGCTTCTCCTCCATCATCGCCCGGCGGATGCCGGCGATAAACTCGTCCGGCAGCTCGTCGGCCACGTCCAGCCGCCACGCGTCCGCCCCGGCCCGGAGCCAGCGGCGGATGACGGAGTCCTTGCCCTCCACGATGAAGTTGATATACCCCGGGTCGTTCTCGTTCACCGCCGGCAGGGTGTGGATGCCCCACCAGCTCTCATAGCTCACCGGCCACTCCCGGAAGGTGTACCAGGAGATATAGGGGCTCTCCCAGCTCTGGGCGGCCCCCAGGGAGGGGTACGCGTCGTAGGCGTTGAAGTAGCGGCTGTTGTTGCCGGTGTGGTTGAACACGCCGTCCAGCATCACCCGGATCCCCCGCTCCCTGGCCTTGGCGCACAGGCGGCGGAAGTCGCTCTCCGTGCCCAGCATGGGGTCGATCTTGTCGTAGTCCCCGGTGTTGTAGCGGTGGTTGCTGTCGGCCTCGAAGATGGGGCAGAGGTAGAGGGTGGAGACCCCCAGGCTCTGGAGGTAGTCCAGCTTCTCCTCGATGCCCGCCAGATTTCCGCCGAAAAAGTCGCAGTTGCGGATCTCCCCCCGCTCGTCCGGCAGGTAGTCCATCAGCTCCTCCCAGTCCTGGTGTACGGTCCGGTACCCCAGCATTCCGGCGGGGTCCGGCACGCAGGTGCGGCGGAACCGGTCCGGGAAGATCTGATAGGTCACCCCCCGGCCGAACCAGTCCGGCGTGGGGCAGGCGTCGTCGTATACGGTCTGCTGCCAGCAAACGGCCTCGCCCTCGCCGCACAGGCCGTTTCTGCCCAGCCAGCGGATCTCGCCGTTCTCCCGCCGGAAGCGGAAGCAGTACCACACCAGATCCGGGCGGAGGGGGAGGTGGCAGGCCCCGGAGAAGATCTGGCGGTCCCCCTCCATGCCTTTGTTCTCAAGGGGGAGCTCCAGCCGCGCGCCGGAAAATTCCGCCGTGGCTACCATGGTGCACTGGGAAAAGTCCTCCCAGACCGGGGGACGCAGGGTCAGACTGACAACGGTGGAGCAGGGCGCGGCGCCGTAGGGGCGCTTGCAGCGTTCGTCGCGGGAGTCAAATATCATAGGCCAAAATCTCCTTTGTCGGGGTAATCATGCTTTTTCGTTTTTGTTCAATGCCGCGCCGGATCGCCGGACCGGCCCGCGAGATAATCTGCAGTATTCGATTGCAGGTGTTTTCCCGTACTAGTAGCCAGCAGTTATTATACCACATCTAAAGTTGTTTTTGCTTCTTTTTTCCGGGCGTTGACCGCGGAGCGGGCAATGCCGCTAAGCCGCCGCAGGCGGCGTGTGGAAAGAAAAAAGAATGACCAGCTCCTCACGGCAGCAGCGCGCCCTCGGGGGCCATCATCGCGCCGATATCGCTGGGCGCGAAATAGGCGTTCAGAATCTCCACCGCCGTGGAGGCCAGGGCCGCGCCGGCCTTGCCCTTCTCAATCACCACCGCCACCGCCACCTCCGGCTCCTCGAAGGGGGCGAAGCAGACGAACACGCCGTTTGCCATCACCTCGCCGGTCTGGGCGGAGCCGGTCTTTGCGCCGGCTGTGACAATACAGTTGGCGAACTGCTGGCCCACGCTGCCCGTGGTGGCCAGATCCCCCATGCCCTTCTTCACCGCCGCCAGGTTGTCCGGTTGGATCTCCTGCTGGGACAGGACCTCCGGCTGGGCGGTATAGAGGACGCTGCTGCCGTCGTAGGCGGAGATGTCCTTGAGCAGATGGGCGTTGTAGCGGGTGCCGCCCCGGACCAGGGTTGCCACGTAGTTGGCCAGCTGGAGGGGCGTGAAGAGCTGGCTGGACTGGCCGAACCCCGCCCACGGGGACTGATCCTCGCCGGGCTTGTTCTCCGGCAGTGTGCCGGTGCGCTCATAGATCTCAATGCCTGTGCTCTCCCCCAGGCCGAAGGCCCGGCAGTAGGCGTTGAGCCGGTCCAGCCCCAGGGAGTAGCCCATCTGGGCGAAGAAGTAGTTGCAGGAGACGGTGATGGCCTGACTGACGTTGATGCGGCCGTGCCGGCCCCGGGAGCTGTTGTAGAGCCAGCAGTTGGCGTAGCTGTTGGGGTCCCCGGGGTAGGTCCAGGAGCCGGTGGCGTTGATGATGGTGGTGGGGGTGATGACGCCGCTCTCCAGGGCCGCCACAGCGGTGAGGGGCTTGAAGGTGGAGCCGGGGGCGTAGGCGCTGGAGATGGCCCGGTTCACGTAGGGGTGGCGGGGGTCCTGGCTGAGCAGGGCGTAGTCCTGGGCGTAGGTGCGCTGGCTGTAGGTGGGATAGGTGGCAAGGGCCAGGATCTCGCTGTTCGCCACGCTGACCACCGCCGCCGCCGCGCCGCGGTTGACCGGCTCCTCTCCGTCCTCCAGGTCCTCCTGGTCCATGGCCTGGACGGACCGGGCCAGAATCTCCTCCACCTGGGCCTGGAAGTCGATGTCCAGGGTCAGGGCCACGGTGCCCCCGGGCTCGGGCTGGATGGAGTAGATTTCGCTGGTGATCTTGCCCTCCTGGTTGGTGGTGATGAGCCGGGTGCCGTCCCGGCCCCGGAGGTACTGCTCAAATGCCAGCTCCACCCCGTCCTTGCCCACCTGATCGTCCAGGCGGTAGTAGGGGAGGCCGGTGGTGTCCTCCCCCGCCTCCCGGGCGGCGTTCCACTCCGCGTTGAAGCCGTCCCGCTCCTCCCGGGACTCGAACTTGCCCACCCGGCCCAGGATATGGGCGGCATAGTCGGTGTTGTACTGGCGCACGGCCTTGCTGCCGATGACCACGCCCTCAAAGGCCCCGTCGTTGAGGATGGAGATGAGCTCCACGGACAGGTCCTCCGCAAAGACGTAGGGCACGGTCACCGCGTTGGCTGTCAGCTTGCGCAGGCGCAGCTCGTAGAGCACGCCCAGCACCAGCCGGGCCTCCTGGCGGGAGAAGTCGGTGGGCACGCCGAAGTCGGCCCGCATGAGCTCCAGGAGGTGGGGGGCGGTGAGGGCCGTGGAGCCGGTGAGCTTCAGCTTGTCCAGCAGGGTCTGGCTCATGAGGGGGGAGGAGGAGGCCGCGGTCAGCTCGGTGTTGGACCACTTCCGGTCCGCCAGATAGTGGGAGAACCAGGTCCGCTGGGCCCCGGTGGCGCCGGCGAAGGCGTAGCCGTAGGGCTCGGCGTCGCCGATGGGCAGGCTGTCGCCCCAGGCTACGCCGTGGTCCTGGAAGAGGGTGAGAATGCGCAGAAGGGCCCGGGCCACGGCGGCCTGGTGGGTCTCGCCGTCCTGGTCCGGGACGAGGTCCGGGTCAAAGGAGACGGTGTAGATCTCCCGGTTGGAGACGAGGATCTTGCCGTTGCGGTCCGTAATGATGCCCCGGGAGGTCTCCACGGTCTTGGTGGTGGTGACCTGGATGGTGGAGCGGGCCAGATACTCGCTGCCGTTGACGATCTGGGCGTTGTAGAGGATGCCTGTAAACATGGCGAGGCAGAGAACATACGCACCGATCAGGAAGTTTGCCCGCCGGTGGAAGCGTTTTTCGTCGGTCATTCGAGAGTGCTCCTAAGATTCGTCGTCTTTTTTCTGTTACTTTTTCTTGAAAGAAAAAGTAACCAAAAAGAACTTTAGAGGGGGAGGTATAGACTGCCGGCAGGCTCTCACGGCGGCGATGTCCCACCGGGCCAGCTGGGGGCGCCGTCAGAGCGGGCGGGCGATGCTCGCCCCTGCATAGATTCTGCGGGTAATCAGGATTCTTCTTTGGTCTCAGACAGCTGCGTTTGCAGTTTCAGCAGACCGGCGGCATCCGAAAGGAGACGGTCCTGGAAGGGAGGGGTTAATTTTTGAAATAGGGATACAAGTCTCTTTTTTTTAGGATCTTCTAATGGTTTTTCTAAGGAAAACATTTCTCCCTCGCCTGTACGCAGCCAGACCTCATTCACATGAAATTGTGTGCAAATGGCAATGATATATTGTTCCTTAATCCGGCCGTTCGGCTTTTCCATAAGGCTGACTGCATTTTGCTTTAGGCCGATCTTTTCTCCAAATTCACTTTGGCTGATGGCAAGGGCCTGCCGCCGCGCCAGCGCTGGGAACGGATGTGCTCGCTGATCTCCAGGACTGGGAGAGCGGCCTTCGTTCCCAGTCCAACTATGAGTGGTTCCGGGAGGGCTGGCGCATGGGGATGCTTCTTTCCCTGGAGCTGCTGGGCCGGCCTCAGTAGTCCGAGGCGCAGCGGCGGTGAATGGTGCGGTACAGGGGCATCACCACCAGCATGGCCGGCAGGGTCAGCAGGGTCTCCCCCACGGTGATCCGGGCCATCAGGGCCAGATAGCCGCCGCCGGAGAGAATCTGTACAAGAATACGCATGCCGCCCGTGGCGAGCAGCGCCGCCGCGGACACAAACAGACAGCAGAAAAAGCCCGGGGAGAGAAAATTCTCCCCCACCACGGCGGCAAACAGGGCCACGGCGGGGAACAGAATGGTGAAAAATCCCTGAAAGGGCCCGTGGAGCATGGCGTCGCACACCACGCCCAGCGCCAGGGCGAAGACGGGGCCCCGCCGGCGGCCCTCGTACATAGCCACAATGGCGGGGAGCAGGGGATAGAGGAAGGGGGTCAGGCCCAGAACCCGGATGTGGTTGAGGACCAGGGACTGGAGGGCGAAAAAGAGAAGCGTGGCGGAGGCGTAAACCAGCCACTTGAACACAAGGTAACTCTTGGGCAGCATAGCTCTCCTCCCGTCAGTCCACAACGTCGAAGTCTGTCACCACAAACACCTGGGTCAGCGCGGACAGCTCCGCCTGGGGGGCGATGACGGCGTACTGGGCCAGGCCGTTGTCGCTGGCCCGGACCTCCTGGACGTACCCGATGACCAGCTGGGAGGGGTAGTAGCCCGCCAGGCCCGAGGTGACGATCAGATCCCCGGCCACCACGTCCGGCTCGCTGCCCAGATAGTCCAGGGCCAGCCTGCCCTCGCCCATGAGGTCAAAGCTGCCCTGGGCCACGGCGGTGCCGCCGGTGCGGAAGACGAGAGCGCCGATGGAGGTCTCGCTGTCCAGGATGGTGCGCACGGTGGACCAGTTGTATCCGGCCTCCGTCACCACGCCCACCAGATAGCCCGCCTCCGTCACCACGCAGTCGCCCTTCTCCACGCCGTGGCTGGTGCCCTTGTTAATGGTAAGCAGGCTGGACCAGTTGGACACGTCCTGGACCAGCACCCGGGCGGACTCCCACTGGAGGTCCCGGCGCTGCTGGCGCAGGCCGGTGAGCTCCCGGAGGCGGACGTTCTCGTCCCGGTCCGCCTCGGCCCGGCGGACGGTCTCCTCCATCTGGGCGATCTGGAGCCGGAGCTGCTCGTTTTCCGCCTGGAGGGCGTCAAACTCGGTGAGATAGTCCGTCCACTGGCGGACCGTGTCCGACAGGGAGGCGGCCACGCTGCGGAAGGGGGCGGCGATGATGCCGGTGAGGTTGGGCAGGGCGGCGGCGGTGCTGGAGAAGTAGGACATGACGCTCAGGAGGACGGCGACAGCGGCCGCCACCGCCAGGACCGTGATGCCGAATTTGTTCACAGGACGTTTCACTGGTCCGCCTCCTTGTGTGTTGAAAGGTTTCTCATTGCAGCAGCTCCACGCCGAATCCGGCCAGCATCCGGCCCAGCAGGTGGAGGGGCAGGCCCATGACGTTGAAGTAGTCCCCGCGGATGCCGGAGACAAAGAGGGCGGCCATCCCCTGCACGCCGTAGGCGCCGGCCTTGTCCATGGGATCGCCGGTGCGGATATAGGCGCGGATCTCCGGCTCCGTCAGGGGGCGGAAGATCACGTCCGTGGTCTCCGGCCGGGTCTCCATCCGCCCGCCCTGGCACACGGTGACGCCGGTGCATACGTGGTGGGTCCGGCCGGAGAGGGCGGAGAGCATGGCAAAGGCCTCCTCCTGGCTGTGGGGCTTGCCCAGGCGCAGGCCGTCCAGAAAGACCATGGTGTCCGCGGCAATGAGCACCGCGCCGGGGTCGTCCGCCAGCAGGCGGGCGGCCTCGGCCTTTTTGCGGCAGATGGAGCAGACGATGTCCTGGGGGGAGAGGGCGGGATCATAGCTCTCGTCCGCGTCCGGGACGAGGACGTCAAAGTCCGTCACGCCGATCTGAGCCAGCAGCTGGCGGCGGCGGGGGGACTGGGAGGCAAGAATGATGCGCGGCATGTGACGCTCCTTTGTATTGGAATTTCAGGCGGGCTCACCGTCCGGTGGATCCGATGCCGCCCTGGCCCCGGGCGGTGTCCGGCAGCTCGTCCACCACCTCCACCTCCTGGCGGGTGACGGGGACGATCATCAGCTGGGCGATCCGGTCCCCGGGCTGGACCGTATAGGGCTCCTTGTTCAGGTTGTGCAGGCTCACCTGCACGGGCCCCCGGTAGTCGCTGTCGATCACCCCGATGCCGTTGGTGAGGGTGACGCCGTTTTTGATGCCCATGCTGCTGCGGATGGCCACAATGCCCACGTGGTTCTCCAGAATGGCCACGGCCAGCCCTGTAGGCAGGGTCATCCGCCCCCCGCCGGGGATCACCGCCGGCCGGTCAATGCAGGCGTGGAGATCCAGGGCCGCCGCGCCGCCGGTGGCGTAGTAGGGCAGGGGGATCTCCCGGCCGATCATGGGGGAGAGGGGCTTGATTTTCAGCTTCATGGCATGTCCTCTTTACTGATGGTATGATTTTCTGTGGGTTTTATTCCACGCCCCGGTAGAAGAGCCCCCGGGTGAAATGCTCCGGCGGGCTGTCCTCCCCCCGCAGGTACTGGTCCAGCACCCGGCCGCAGACCGGGCCCGTCTCCGTGGTGAACCGCAGCCGGATCCAGGTGAGGCCGCAGCGCCGGAGCTCCGGCTTTCCGGCCAGATAGAGGACCTTGCTGTTCTCCACCTCGCTGCGGCAGCCGAAGGCGGGCAGGACGGGGAATTCCTCCCCCCGGCGGTCCGTGAGGGCGTGGTCACGGCGGCAGGGTCCGGCAAGGTTCCGGGCCCCGCAGCCGCCAAGGGCGTTGGCGGTGAGACAGTTCTCCGTCAGCATCAGGGGCAGCCGGCCGTAGACGACGGCCTCGCAGGGCAGGGGCTTTCTCAGGTCCCGGATCTGCTCCCAGCGGAGCTCAAAGGACAGGGCCGCGCTCTCCAGACCCCACCGGGAGAGCTCCTGGAGGGAGCGGCTGTTGAACACGTTGAGGCCGAAGTCCCCCCGGGCCGGCACGCCCAGCCGCTCCGCCAGGGCCAGCTGGCCCAGATTCTGGACGGACAGGGCATCGCAGCCCTTTTTCAGGCCGGCCTCCGCCAGACGCCGGAGGGCCGGCTCCTCCCGGTCCAGGCAGATCCGGGGCAGAGTCAGACAAAATCGGGCCCGGCGGTGCAGATAGGGGGCCAGATCGAAGTCCTCGATCCCCTCCGCCGGCAGGTAGATGACCTCGGCCTCCTCCGCCAGCCGCTCCGTCAGCTGGCAGGGCCGGAGGAGGGAGGCGGTGAGGGCGGGGGCGGCGGGGGAGAAGCGGTCCTCCGGCATGGCCGGGACCGGACCCTCCCGCCGCTGGGGCGGCGCGGTCCGCAGGGCCGTGAGCTCCTCCAGCGCGGTCCGGCGCAGGGCGTTCACCCCGCTGGCGGGGAGGGACAGGCCCTGGTCCAGGGTCAGGGAGATGTCCGAGGGGCGGTAGACCGTGCCGCCGGTCTTGGCCAGACGGGCCTTCAGATCCTCCGGCTCCAGGGGGCGGGTCCGGGCCCGCTCCGGGACCGGACCCTCCGCGGAGGCGGCGCGGCCGCCGCTGTCCCGGACCGTCAGCCGGGCGGGCTGCCCGGCGGTGATCCGGGCCTCCATGGAGACGGGGACAGTGCGCAGGTCCCCCCGGTCATAGGCGGCCTTGGCGGACCGGAAGAGGTCCCCGGGGTCCGGGGCGCTCTCCGGGCGCACGCCGAACATGTCCGGGCCCGGGCGGCCCCGCCAGTAGCCGTCGGTAAAGCCCTCCCGGGAGAAGGCCAGCTCCAGCTGCCGCAGCTCCTCCCGGGTGGGGGGGCGGCGCTCCCGGAGGAGGGCGGCGTAGATGCCGGTGACCACGGCCACGTACTCGGGCCGCTTCATGCGGCCCTCCAGCTTCAGGATGGACACGCCCATGTCCTCCAGCTCCGCCAGATGGGAGGCCAGGCAGGCGTCCTTGAGGCTGAGGGGGTGGCCGGTCTTTCCGCTGTCAAAGCGGTAGGGCAGGCGGCAGGGCTGGGCGCACAGGCCCCGGTTGCCGCTGCGGGAGCCGATGAGGGCGCTCATGGCGCACTGACCGGACCAGCACATGCACAGGGCCCCGTGGGCGAATACCTCAATGGCAATGGGGCTCTGGCGGCAGATATGGCGCACGTCCTCCCCGGACAGCTCCCGGCCCAGCACCACGCACCCCATGCCCAGCGCCGCCGCCCGCTCCACCCCGGCCAGGGAGTGGACGGTCATCTGGGTGCTGCCGTGGAGGGGGAGATCCGGGGTGACGGACCGGGCCAGGGCGGCCAGTCCCCAGTCCTGGACGATCACGCCGTCCACGCCGCAGCGGCTGGAGAGCAGGAGCATGTCCCGGGCGCTGTCCAGCTCCCGGTCCGAGGGGAGGGTGTTGAGGGTGAGATAGAGCCTGACGCCCCGGAGATGACAGTATTGGACGGCGGCGGGGAGCTCCTGGGGAGTGAAGTTTTTCGCGCCCCGGCGGGCGTTGAGGTCCCCGCAGCCCAGGTAGACGGCCCCCGCGCCGTTCTGCACCGCCGCGGCCATGGCCTCCCAGTGGCCGGCGGGAGAGAGCAGCTCCATGGGCTATTTCTTCTGCTGCTGGAGCTTGAACAGCTCCCGCTTGCACTCGCTCAGCTCGCTCTTGGCCTTGTTGGCCTCGTCCAGATAGCCCTTGAGCTGCCGGCGCAGGTTCTCGGTGCTTAACTGCTGCTTGAGCATTTCGTCGGCCATATTGGCGGCGGCCAGCACGGCGGCGTCCATGCGGCTGACCCGGCCGCCGGCGCCCATGATCTCGCTCATCTTTGCGTCCACCAGGGCCGCGACCTTCTGCATATAGGAGAGGCTCTCCTCCGCCATAAAGGTGTAGTCCTCCCCGCAGATGGTGACTGTGATCCGATTCGCCATATCCAATCCTCCTCGTTGGCCGGGTCATTCCCTGCGCATCGTATAATATCAAAGTATACCAGATTCTCCAGGAAAAGCAATCAGCAATCTGAATAGGATTGGAAAATTATTGTAAACTTTTCGGCCCCCGCGCCGGGCCCCGGGGCGGGAGAGAAGAAATTCCGCCGGACAACGGGGAAAAACATACTGTTGACAAAGAAGGTACTGTGTGGTACGATGCACTCGCGGGGAGGTGAACCGCTGTGAATATCGACGACTGGCGATCCCAGATCAAGCGAGGGACCCTGGAGTTCAGCATTCTGCTGATGATCTCACAGGGTCCCTGCTACGGCTATGAAATAATCAGCCGCCTGGAGCGGCGGCCCATTCTGGCGGCCAAGGAGAGCACGGTCTATCCCCTTCTGCGCCGCCTGCTGGGGGAGGGATATCTGACCTCCTCCTGGCAGGAGAGCAGCCAGGGCCTGCCCCCGAGGAAATACTACGCGGTCACGGAGCGGGGCATGGACTATCTGGCGGCCATGAGCGGGGAGTGGGAGAGCCTGCTGGAGGCCATCAACGAAATCAAGGAGGGTACGCAACATGGATAAGACACTCAGCGATTATCTGGACCAGGTGGACCGCCGCCTGCGGCCCCTGCCCGCCGGGGAGCGGGCGGACATCATTCTGGAGATCCGAAGCGAGATCCTGGAGCTGGAGGCGGCGGGCGCGGCCCCGGAGGAGATTCTCTCCCGGCTGGGGGAGGCCAGGGGGCTGGCGGCGGCCTATCTGGGGGACACGATCTCAAAAAAGCCCTCCTTCAGCCTCTCCCGCCTGGGGGCGGTGGCGGCCTTCTGGGGCCTGGCCGGCCTGGGAGGCATGCTCGTGCTGCCCTTCACCAGCGTGCTGGCGGTGAGTCTGCTGGTATCCGGCGCGCTGATTCCGGCGGCGGGGCTGGCCAAATTCCTGGCCTCCCTGGCGGGGATTGACCTGCCCTTCATCATGTTCCAGATCGGCGGCTATATGGCTCCTCCGGCCACGGCCTTCAAGCTGTCCGTGGTGGCCGGGGCGCTGCTGCTCCTGGCGGGCCAGGGGCTGTGGCGGCTGACGGTGCGGCTGGTGCGGCTCATCGGGCAGCAGCACCGCCGCCTGACGGACCAGTGAGGCGGGCTTTTGGACTGAGAGCCTGTATGCACAACTTTCCGGAAAATAGCGGGGGCGAGCATCGCTCGCCCCCGCACAAATCCCGCAAAGGTCTATCTGCTGCTGCAAAACCTGGTTTTCTAGTCCTTGACAGTAAAACTGTCATATCTGCTGCCCTGCCGGATGAGCTCCTCCAGCTTGTCCTGCCGGGCCGCCGGCTCGCTGCCGCCCAGGGTGAACCGCACGGCCACGCTCCGGCCCAGCTGCTCCCCGGCGGCAGTCCGGATGGCCGCCGCCGCGTCCGGGGATTTCAGGGTCTCCATGGTCAGCTCGTCGCCGCAGCGCACCACCAGCACGTCCCCCTCCAGGGTTCCGCTGGCGTCGTCCAGCATGTACCAGTACATGGGGGTCAGCTGGTTTTTGCAGATCTCCGCCACGTTCCGCCACAGCTGGCCCCCCTGCGGGGCTGAGGGCGGGGCGGGCTTTTTTTCGCTCTCTACCGGCGGCGGCGCCTCCCGGCGCGCCGGCTCGCCGTAGGGGGGCGGTCCGTCCTCCGGCCCGGGCGCGCCGTCCCAGGGGGGCGGGTCAGACAGGGGGATGGGCGCGGGCTCCGGCGGCGCGGGCTGCTGTATGACGGGCGCTGCCTGCCGCGCAGGGGGCGGCGCCGCCTGGGCTGGAGGGATGGGGGCGGGCTCCGGGCGGCCCGAAGCGGGCCGGGGAGCGGCCCTCCGGGGCTCCCCCTCCTCCAGGCGGGCCAGACGGGCGGCCAGGGCGGTCACGTCCCCGCACAGGCTCTCGTCGCACAGGCGGATCAGGCACAGCTCCGCGTCCGTGCGGCGGTTGGGGCTCAGGGGCAGGGCGGCCAGGGCGCTCTGGAGCTGGGCGGCCATGTAGATGAGCCGGGTGGGGCTCACCGCCTGGGACAGGCTGTCCATCGCCCCGGTGTCAAAGCCGCCTGAGAGCAGGGCCGCGCCCCCGGCGGGGGCGGTCATGCGGATGAGCAGGTCCCGGGCCAGGGCGGACAGCTCCCCCAGCAGGGCCCCCACGTCCTTGCCGCCGGTGTAGAGCTGATGGAGCAGCGTCAGAGCCCCGGGCACGTCCCGGCGCAGCAGGAGGTCCATCATCTGGGCGGTCTGCACCGCCCCCGCCAGCCCCAGCACGTCCAGCACGCGGGGCCCGTCGATGGTCCCGCCGGCGGCGGCGCACTGGTCCAGCAGGCTCAGCGCGTCCCGCAGGGCCCCGTCGGCCAGGCGGGCCAGGGTCTCCGCCGCGTCCGGGGAGAGGGCGATGTTCTCCCGGGCGGACACGTACAGCAGGCGCTGGGCGATGTCCTGGGGCATGATGCGCTTGAAGGCGAACCGCTGGCACCGGGAGAGGATGGTGGCGGGCACCTTGTGGAGCTCCGTGGTGGCCAGGATGAAGATGAGGTGGGCCGGGGGCTCCTCCAGAATCTTCAGCAGGGCGTTGAAGGCGGCAACGGAGAGCATGTGGACCTCGTCGATGATGTACACCCGGTACTTCACGCTGGCGGGGGAGTAGATGGCCTCGTCCCGCAGGGCCCGGACGTGGTCCACGCCGTTGTTGGAGGCCGCGTCCAGCTCCATCACATCCAGCAGGCTGCCGTTGTCAATGCCCAGGCAGGCTGGGCACTGGCCGCAGGGATCGCCGTCCGAGGGGTTCTGGCAGTTGACCGCCTTGGCCAGGATCTTGGCGCAGGTGGTCTTGCCGGTGCCCCTGGTGCCGGTGAAGAGGTAGGCGTGGGAGAGACGGCCCTGGGCGGCCTGCCGGCGCAGGGTCTGGGTGATGTGCTCCTGGCCCACCACATCCGCGAAGGTCTTGGGCCGCCACTTGCGGTAGAGCGCCTGATACATGGAAGTGTCCTCCCGGAAAAACATAAAAAATAAGCCCCATGAAATACTCTCCGCAAGCATCCGCTCCGAACCGGAGCCCTCGCGGCACATTTCGTCCCGCTTAATGCTGCTCGGTTCCCCGCCTGACATGGTTCACAGGCTTCCATTGCGCGAGACCGGAACCTCAACACGAATGCCTGCGGAGGATATTTCATGGTGCTGGCCTTATTATACACGATGAACCGCCGGATTGCAAGAGGGAATTTTGGGGGTCCGCAGAAATCCGCCCTCCGGGAAAAGGGGATCTCTGCGGCCGCCGCCCCCTACCGCTCCGCCAGCTCCCCCAGCAAAAGCCCGTCCTCCACCCCGGTGATGCGGGTGGGCAGGACCCGGTTGTGGAGCGCGGCCGCCTCCCCCCGGACGGCCACGGCCATATAGTTGGGCGCGTGGCCCCGGCAGAGCCCGTCCCCGCCCTGCTCGTAGAGCACGTCAAAGACCCGGCCCGCGCACCGCTCCAGATACGCCCGGTGGAGCCGGGCGGCCAGCGCCCCCGCCCGGCCCGCCCGCTCCTCCTTCACCGGCCCGGGGACCTGCTCCATCTCCGCCGCCGGGGTGCCGGTGCGGATGGAGTAGGGGAAGACGTGCATCTCCGCGAAGGCGCACCGGCGGACAAAGTCCAGGGTGGCGGAGAACTCCTCCTCCGTCTCCCCGGGAAAGCCCACGATGAGATCCGTGGTGACGGCGGGGTCCGGGAAGAACCGGCGCAGCAGGTCCACGCTCTCCAGATACCGGGCCGTGGTGTACCGCCGGTTCATCCGGGCCAGGGTGGCGTCGCACCCGGACTGCATGGACAGGTGGAAGTGGGGGCAGAGGTTGGCCAGGGGCGCGCACCGGCGGCAGAAGTCCTCCGTCACCGTCCGGGGCTCCAGGGACCCCAGCCGCACCCGCATCCCCTCCGCGGCCCCGCAGACCGCCTCGATCAGCGCCGTCAGCTCCGGCCTGCCCGGCAGATCCCGGCCCCAGGAGGAGATCTCGATGCCCGTGAGAACGATCTCCCGGTACCCCTCCCGGGCCAGACGGCGGGTCTCCTCCACAGCGGCCTCCAGGGGCAGGGAGCGGACCGGCCCCCGGGCGTAGGGGATGACGCAGTAGGCGCAGAAGTTGGCGCAGCCGTCCTCCACCTTCAGCATGGCCCGGGTCCGCTGGGCCAGCCCCCCGGCGGGCAGGACCTCAAACCGCCGGCGGCGGAGGGCCTCGTCCAGGCGCACCACCGGCTCCCGCTCCCGCACCGCGCTCTCCAGGAGCTGGAGGAAGCCCAGCCGGTCCCCGGTGCCGGCGACGAGGTCCACGTCCAGGGCCCGGACCTCCTCCGGCTTTGTCTGGGCGTAGCAGCCGCACACCGCCACCACCGCCGCCGGGGACCGCTTCCGGGCCCGGCGGATCATCTGCCGGGACTTCTTGTCGCTGACGGCGGTGACGGTGCAGGTATTGACGATGTAGGCGTCCGCCGGGCCGTCAAAGGGAACCAGGACGTGGCCCCGGTCCGTCAGGATCCGCTCCATGGCCGCGGTCTCGTACTGGTTGACCTTGCAGCCCAGGGTATAGATGGCGATATTCACCCGCGGCCCCCCTTGCTTTTTTGAAAAGAATATGATAACATAAAAAATTAGACTGTTGAGCGCCCCGCGCCTCAGGGCAGGTCCCGGAGATACCACACGTCGCAGGAGAAGTGGCCCGTGTCCAGCAGGGGCCGGTCCAGGCGGCGGAAGCCGTGCTTCTGGTAGAAGCGGTTGGCGGCGGTCATGTTGTGGAGGGTCTCAATGTAGCACTGGCGGTAGAAGCGGCCGGCGTAGTCCAGACACAGCTCCATCAGCTGCCGGGCCATGCCCGTGCCCCGGACCGGGGGCAGGCAGTACATCTTTTGCAGCTCGCAGACCTGGTCCGTGAGCGCGCCGATCCCCGCCCCGCCCACCACGCGGTCCGCCTCGTCCGCCACCACCCAGTAGCGGTGACCCTCCCGGCTGTAGACCTGGGAGAACCGGCCCAGGTCCGGATCGCACCAGGCGGTGCCCTCCCGGTTCCAGCCGAACTCGATCAGGCAGGCGCGGATGACCCCCTCCACGAACGGGTCGTCCTTGGGCTGGATGGGGCGGATGGCGTAGGACATAGGGCGGCTCCTCCTGTACTGGCCGGCGTGTCCGCAGCTCCGCCGGCGGATATTTCATCTGATTATATTACATTTCCTGCCCCAGGGCAAGGAAAATTTCTGGTAGGAGAATTTCTATGCACTACTTGGATCACGCCGCCACCACCCCTGTCTCCCCCCAGGCCGCCCAGGCCATGGTGGAGGTGATGACGGAGCACTTTGCCAACCCCTCCGCCCAGTATGCGGCCGGCCGGGCCGCCAGGGAGCGGCTGGACCGGGACCGGGCGGTGATCGCCGGGGCCCTGGGCTGCCGGCCGGAGGAGCTTTTCTTCACCTCCTGCGGCACGGAGGGGGACAACTGGGCCATCCGGGCGGCTATGCACCAGAACCGCCGGGTGGGCCGCCACATCGTCACCACCGCCATGGAGCACAGCGGGGTGCTCCAGTGCGTGAAGCAGCTGGAGCGGGAGGGCTGCACGGCCACCTATCTGCGCCCCGGCCCGGATGGCCGGATCACGGCGGAGCAGGTGAGAGCGGCCCTGCGGGAGGACACGGCCCTGGTGAGCGTGATGCTGGTGAACAACGAGACCGGCGCGCGGCTTCCGGTGGAGGAGATCGCCGCCCTGCTCCGGGACCGGCCGGCCCTGCTCCACACCGACGCGGTCCAGGGCTTTCTGAAGGTCCCCTTTACGGCCGGAGGACTGGGCGCGGACTACGCGGTCATCTCCGCCCACAAGGTGGGGGGGCCCAAGGGCGCCGGCGCGCTGTACATCGGCGGCCGGGCGAAAAACACCCTGCCCCTGCTCTTTGGCGGCGGCCAGGAGGGGGGGCTGCGGCCGGGCACCGAGGCCACGGCCCAGATCGCCGGATTCGCCCGGGCCGTGCAGCTGCGGCAGGCGGGCCTGGAGGAGGACTGGGCCCGCATGGAGGCCTGCAAGGCCTATGCCAGGGAGAGGCTGGGGGCCATACCGGATCTGCGCTTCGTGGGCCCGGCAGACGCGCCCCACATTCTGGCCCTGTCCCTGCCCGGCTACCCCAGCCAGAACATTGTCACCGAGCTCAGCGGCCAGGGGATCTGCATCTCCGCCGGGTCCGCCTGCCACCGGGGGAAGGCCAGCCATGTGCTCACCGCCATGGGCCTGGACAAGCGGACCGCCGCCGGTACGGTGCGGGTCAGCTTCGGCCCCGAGACCGCCTTTGAGGACATTGACGCTTTGGCGGCGGCCCTGCTGGAGCACAGGAATACGAGATTTCCCATGCTGTAGCTGTAAAATATCAGCTAAAGACTGACTACCGAAGGATATAAGGAGGTATTTCCATGCTTCGCGCCCTGCGCCGGGAGCCCGGCTTCTACCGCAGACTGTGGGTGCTCGCGCTGCCCATTGTCCTGCAAAACATCATCACCACCTCCCTCGGCTTCGCGGACACCTTCATGGTGGGCCTGCTGGGGAACGCGGAAATGGCGGCCGTCACCGCCGCCAACGTGCCCATTTTCATCATCCAGCTGGTCATCTTCGGCTTCCAGAGCGGCATGGCCGTGCTGGTGAGCCAGTACTGGGGCCGGGGGGACACGGACAACATCAACCGCTGCATGGGCGTGGCCCTGTACGCGGTGACCGGCTTCTCCATCACGCTCTCCCTCATTACCTTTTTCTTCCCCGCCCAGGTGCTGCGGCTGATTACGCCAAATGAGGAGCTGGTGCGGCTGGCCACCAGCTACATACAGATCGTGGGCTTCTCCTACATCTTCAACGGCGTCAGCAGCATCTACGCCGGCATACAGCGCAGCACCGAGTACCCCGCCTTCGGCATGATCCTCTTCGCCATCTCCATGTGCGTGAACACCTTCCTCAACTTCGTGCTCATCTTCGGCCGCTTCGGCGCGCCGGCCATGGGCGTCACCGGCGCGGCCGTGGCCACCCTCACCAGCCGGGTGGTGGAGTTCGCCGTGGCCATCGGCTTCGCCCTGTGGAACAAGCGGCTGCCCCTGCGGCCCGCCTGCATCCTCCGGCCGGGCCGGGATATTCTGCGCTCCTTCCTCAAGTACTCCACCCCCGTGGTGTGCAACGAGACCCTGTGGAGCATGGGCACCTCCATGCTCACGGTCATCATGGGCCACATGGCCAACAGCCAGGACATGCTGGCCGCCTACGCCCTCATCGGCAATATTGACAAGCTCTCCACCGTGGTCTGCTTTGGCATCGCCGCCGCCTCCGCCGTCATCATCGGCAAGGAGATCGGCATGGGCCGGGACCGGGAGCGGGTGTACAGCGTGGGCTGGACGCTGCTGGTGGTGTCGCTGCTGGTGGGCGCGCTCGTAATGCTCCTGCTGCTGGCGCTGCTGCCCCTCTTCTTCCGGCCGGTGCTGTTCCGCCTGTTCAAGCTCACCGCCGGCGCGGCGGAGGTGGCCGGATACCTGGCCGTGGTCTACGCGGTGTTCATGCCCATGCGGGCCTTCGACGTCACCAACATCACCGGCGTGCTCCGGGCCGGCGGGGATGTGAAAATGGCCGCCTTCATCGACAACGGCCCCCTCTGGCTGGCGTCCATCCCCCTGATGGCCCTGGCCGGCCTGGTGCTGAACGCGCCCACCTGGCTGGTGTGCATTGCCATGCAGGCGGAGAATCTCTGCAAGTGCCCCCTGGGGCTCATCCGCTTCCGCAGCGGGAAGTGGATCAACGATATCACCAGGGTGTAGCCGCCGGCCGGCGGCTCCCCAGTATTTCCGTGAAGGAGGCGGGCGGCTGTGTTTTCCTTTCTCTGTCCCCTGTGCGGGGAGGCGCTGCAAGGCGTCCCCGGCGGCCTCCGCTGCCCCGGCGGACACCGCTTTGACCGGGCCCGGGAGGGCTATGTCCACCTCCTGCCCGTGGGGCAGAAGCACTCAAAGGCCCCCGGCGACGACAAGGGCATGGTGGCCGCCCGCCGGGCCTTTCTGGACCGGGGCTGGTACAGCCCCCTGCGGGACGCTCTGTGCGATCTGGCGGTGCGGTACGCCCCCGGCCCCGCCCCGGCGGTGCTGGACGCGGGCTGCGGCGAGGGCTTCTACACCGCCGCCGTCCGGGACGCTCTGCTGGCGGACGGGCGGTCCCCGGCGGCGGCTGGGATTGATATCTCCAAGTTCTCTGTCCAGAAGGCGGCCAAGCGGTACCCCGGGATCTCCTTCGCCGTGGCCTCCGTCTACCGCCTGCCGGC
>Ga0137307_101523_pt1 | contig 19653 bp, 10 predicted proteins | sample NAcewD2O_March_2_FD_97180 | JGI IMG/M metagenome (GOLD analysis project Ga0137307, IMG submission 97180) | Mouse cecal microbial communities from Vienna, Austria - N-Acetylglucosamine amended D2O_March | ecosystem: Host-associated > Mammals > Digestive system > Large intestine > Cecum | place... | reverse complement strand
TTATCTCCATCATGCCTGTAAGGTACCCTCGCGCCACATCTGTCAGGATAACCATCCGCACGACGAGCGGCGTCACCGCAAGCACAAGCGCGGTGGATATCAGCCCGATGACATAGGAAATATTCTTGAGCTTTATCCCATAGGCTTTTCCCCGGTCAAGGCGCCCTGCCCCCAGCTCATTTCCGACCATGATGCCTGCCGCGCTGCCGATACCGTTGCACATGCAGCAGATTAAGTCACGGACTACTGCCGCCACAGAGTTTGCTGCAGCAGCATCCGTCCCCATATGCCCCATAATCGCAGTGTAGGATGTAAAGCCGACTCCCCAGCACAGCGAGCCGCCCAACAGTGGCAGGCACTGCCTGACAAAGTCCGATTTTAGCTGCCTTGCCTGACACAGAAAACGGTGAAATACCGGACGGATGTAGGCCGCATTCGCCGACACCGCCACGCACAGCACCAGCTCAATCACGCGTGAGATGGTGGTTGCAAGCGCGGCGCCTTTCGCCTGCATTCTCGGCGCGCCAAACAATCCAAATATAAAGACTGCATTCAGGAAGATGTTCAGAATCACCGCACAGCAGCTAATCAGCGCCCCCGGCCTGATATGCTCTGACACTTTCATTGTCGTAAGATAACACTGGGATATACCCGTGAGCAGATATGACCAGCCCGCAATGCGCAGATAGGCGCTGCCAATGGAAATCAGCCCGGCATCCTCTGCAAAAATCCGCATAAGCTGCTCCGGCATGAATTCGCACGCCAGAAAGAACAGGACGGACACAATACCACAGAACTGCAGCATCATGTTAAAGATATCCTCCAATGTGCGCCTGTCCCCCTTCCCCCAATACTGTGCGCCAAGAATGGCGCCTGCTGCCGTAGCAGCCGAGAGGAACATATTCTGGACAAACTGAATCTGCGTCGCCAGGGAAACGGCTGTCATCTCATCCTGTGCGACCTTTCCGAGCATCAGCGCGTCACCGGCGGCAACCGACGCGAGCATAAGGCTTTGCAGCGCAATCGGAAGGGCAAGCCTCGTCAGATTCCTGTAAAATTCTTTTTTGCTTATCAGCATGTTCTGGTTTTTCCTACTCATAAATTATACTGTCCCTCACTCGCCAAAATCACGGTTGAATCATTGCCATACTATCCAGTCTACTCTTTCAGCCGGAACCTGGATACCAGCTCCCTGAGCATCTCTGCCTGTCTGGACAGCTCCTCACTGGCTGCAGCACTGGACTCCACTGTGTCCACATTATTCTGCACCACAGTGGCAATCTGGTCGATTCCGCGGCTGATCTGAGCTGCCATGGCAGCCTCCTGCGTGGTATTGTCCGCAATGTCGGCAAACAGCGAGGAAATGCTTTCTCCTTTAATTGCTATCTTGAAAATTGTACCATATTCTTTGGAAAAGTAAAATCTTTTTATTGTAATTCATCTGCCGGTAACAGTCTTTTGAATAATATCTGTCAGAACCTTGCCACCATATCTTCCTCATGGTAAAATAGTGAAAAACATGAGGAGGAAAATCATGCGCGCTGAGGACATATTACAGATTGCAATGGAACAGTCTGCCGAGGACATCGGCTGCAAAGTGGAAGACTTTATGAAAAACAAGAATGTTGTCGTTCCATTCCGGCTCGGAAAAAATGCAAGGAAATATCTGGAAGAGCCTATCCCTGCAAATTTTGTCTCTTATGGGAACAATGTGGTTGCATCGGCAGACAAGGACATTCAGGAGATTGTGTCGGAATATGTCGGCAAATACGAGTTTTACCATCTTTTTGAGTCGCCGAATATGCACTGGCTGGATGACAGGCTTGCCGGAAATGGGTACAGGGTATGCTTTATGGCAGAATACTATCTTCCCGACATCAGCAGGCTCCATGCGATTTCGTGCGATTACGAACTACAGATTCTTGGACCGGAGGATTTTAAAAGCCTGTATCTGCCGGAATGGGGCAATGCCCTGTGCGAAAAACGACAGCACCTGGACGTGCTCGGTGTCGGGGCTTATGCGGATGGAAAGCTAGTCGGGCTTGCAGGCTGCTCCGCCGACTGTGAAAAAATGTGGCAAATCGGGGTGGATGTGCTGCCGGAATACAGAAGGAACAAAATCGCCTGTGCACTCACCAGCAGACTTGCCTGTGAGATCCTTGAGCGGGATAAGGTTCCATTTTACTGCTCCGCATGGTCCAATATCCGTTCTGTAAGGAATGCCATAAAAAGCGGCTTTCTTCCCGCCTGGGTGGAGATGACCGTAAAGCCTGATACCGTCATAACCCAATTCAATGAAAACCACTAATTGAGCAGCATATTTCCTCTGGGTACCCGTGTACATAAACAGGGTGAAAACAATCTTGTTTCCACCCTGTCATTTATAAATAAGGAAATGTAGAAAACTAGCCTGTACAGGATGTATCTAAATACTTAACGCGCCAAAGATATGCGCCAAAGCTGGTTATCCTGTCCGTTGTAATCCCATTGCAGTACGTTTGCGTTATCCGCAGCCGATCTGCCCGAAACGTCAAGCGCCTTCCCGCTCCTTCTGTTTATAATCTTGTAGTAGTCCCCTGCCTTCTCAATGCTCCATTCCTGGTTTTCACCATTCATGTATTCCCACTGCTGTACATTTGCGCCATTCTCCGAAGAGCATCCCGCAATGTCAAGAACCTTTCCGCTGGCATAACACTTTATCGTATAGTATCCGCTCGGCTGCTTTTCGATGTACCACTTTTGGTTGGCATAGCCCTGATATGTATATTGAAGCACATTTGCGCCATTCTCCTTCGAACCCCATGAGACATCAAGCGCCTTTTGGCTGTTTTTGGAACATATCATATAAAGCTGTCCGCGCTGAAATGCCGTATCGGAACCGTATGAAGGGTTCTGGCTGTTATTGCCGCCCGACGTCACGCCTCCTTCGGAAGCAGTCTTAGGCCTTGTATAGGATATCCAGTCATAGCTTCCTGTAAGCGGCGCTACACCGTTATAGCGGTTCAGCCATTCGTCAACACCCTTGCCCGGCCATACATTCATCATGATTTTACCGGGTGTCGAAGGAATATCCCTTGTAGCCGTATAGACAGGCTTTTTGTCTACATACCATGTAATACTATTTTTGTCCCAGTAAAAACCATACTGATGATAACCCTGCGATGCGTCAAAGCCAAGGTCATACAGGTACTCATGGCCGCCTACACCGTCCGTATAATAATTAAACTGTACCTTCGTCGTATCCTTTCCGAGAAACTCTATATCAATTTCATCCCATTTCGTTCCGTCAGAAGGTCCCGTGTAGGTAAAGAAGGAAGTCACTACGCCGTCATTTTTTATCGGCTTCATGCTGACATCGTACATTCCGTAGCCAAACGCCTGTCTCGTGCGGTACTCGCCACCCGTATATCCACCGCGTCCGTCACTGTAGATGGAAAGATTCATCTTACCCTGCGAAAAGCTGACATTCTCCGCCGCCCATGTACAGTTAAACATTCCCCCGTTTGACCATACGTCCGACCTTTCCATCTTATCAGCCTCGTGGCTGTCAAATCCAATCCCGAAATAATCGGCTGTATACTGGGGTGCGGCTGCCTTGGCGTCAATATCACAAGCACCTAACACATTTGTGAAAATTGCTGCTGATAAAAGAATGGCTTTTAGTGATTTTTTCATATAATGTGACCTCCCATCTTACATTTTATATTCATTTGCATTACTTATAGTCACATTTTATTACATATTTTTGGTCAATAATATCACATCAATGATTTTTATATCATTTTTTTGCCATAACCTTTGTAAATTATTACAAATTCTGTTTTTTCTTCCTGCGCTTCTCCTGGTACATCAGCGCGTCAACGCTTTTGAGCAGGTCCTCAAATTCAAGTTCTTCATTTCCGCTGGTAACGAGAATGCCAAGGCTTGCCGAGACTGTGTAGGGATTGCCTGCCCTGCTGTTGTACTCTTCAAGCCAGTTTTTCATTTTTTCACGTATGGCACCGATGGCATAATCCCCCTCCATGACAGCAAGCATCTCATCGCCCCCGAACCGGACGCACAGTGCATCCTCCGGGCAGCTGTTTTGCAGCGCCTTTGCCACCGTATGAATGGCGTTGTCCCCTGCCGCATGCCCATAGTTGTCGTTGATGCCTTTCAGACCGTCCAAGTCTGCCAGCACGACTGTAACATTGCCCTCTTTTTCCCACACGCGTTTCATCAGTTTCTCAAACTCGCGGTTAAAACCAAGGCGGTTGTACAGCCCGGTCAGCGAATCGTGAATGTAAATATGCTCAATCTGACCGGTCAGATAGTTCTGGTAGCGTTTGTTCAGCAGTCCGCCAATGCCCATATCGACAGCCGCCACAATCTGCGGAATCTTGGTGTAATCCGTATTGTCGCAGCTTTTGTAGCAAAAACAGGCATACCCAAAAGTGACATTCATGAAGTCAAGCTCCATAAATATCAGCGGGTGTTTCCGCTCCAGCAGTTCGTCAAGCTTCGGCATAATGTCCCTGCGCGCAAACTTCATTGGCACAAACGGCTTTGGCGCCTCCGCGTTATACAGGATATACATCTCGTCGTCAAAGCCGTCCTGGTGGATCGTCATCGGGTCAACGGAATCATCCGTGCACCACTGGTTCAGGAAACAGCACATATGGTTCATGACACGGTGCCCCATCATTGCCGGAACCTCCTCGATATGCCTGCATCCCTGCATGTCCTCTGCAATCTGCGTCAGCACATGGTTATCGTCCTGATAGCGGTAAAAGCGGCTGTTGAGCTGGCTGAAATCATCCAGTATGTCTATCTTTGAACTGTATGCACAGCCGCAGGACTCCGAAATCATCAGCCTTGGCAGCGCATAATATTCACCCTCCGGCGTTCCTTTCTGAATCAGGTCTGCCACCGTGCCCGCAAGCTCCCTGAAATCACAGAAACTTGTCGTGATTCTCGGCTCTGTCAGGTGGATTTCCTCGATTCCGTCAAAACCTGTTATGATGACATCCTCCGGCACACGGTAGCCGTTCTTTTTGAGCAGCGCGGCAACGTTAATTGCCATGATGTCATTGGCACAGATAATTGCCTGCGGCATATCCCTGCTGTCAATGAGCCGCTGGGCTGCCTTGATGGTGGGGCGCGCCCAGAAATCGCCGTAGCTTACCATGCTCTCACTGTCAAATGCAATTCCGTATTCCTTCAAAATCATGGCAAATATCCCGAGACGTTCCTCGGAAAACGGATTGCCGCGGCTTCCTGCCATAAAATGCAGCTTCCTGGGTCTATGCACTTCCATCACATGCCTGACAATCTCCTCAAACCCTGTCCTGTAATCAAACCGCACGCTGGTGCAGCCGTCACACTGCCCATCAACCACAATTATGGGAACGCCCGCTGCCTTCGCCCCGCTGATAATGTGCTCTGTCACTGTCCGGCTTTTTATTTTCTCGTCCATGATAACGACCGTGTCAACGATGGAATAGTCTATCAGGTCAAAAACCAGTGTCTCCGAATCCTTAATAGTGTCGCTCCATGCCATGTCCGTACTCATATGGTAAATAAAAATCCTATACCCATGCTTGTTGAGCTTATCGTTAAGCTCCGTGATAAAGCTGATACTTGAAGCATCCTGAATTGCCGACAGACACAATGCTATGACTTTATAACCGTTCAGCATATCTATCCCCCACCCTCCATATTTTGAAAAACCGAGCAGGGAAATGTCCATCTTCCCTGCTCGTGTACTGGTTTTGTTCCTACTGTGGTTGTGTTTCCTCCAATGTAATGTTGTCAATCACCACGCTGTGCCTGTCGGATATCTGCTTTCCGCCGACTGCGCCCATGGAGATGCTTAATATTGTGCCCTCGTCTGTGTCGGACTTCATCTCGAACACAATGGCAAAGTTCTGGTAATCCCCTGTCAGTTCCGCCATGTGCTCGCCGGAGTATGCCGTCCAGTCCTCGGCGCCGTTTGCATCCTTGTGTCTGGATCCGTCCTTTTGCAGCGCGTACATGATTGTCCTGTCCTTTGTTGACTTGGCGTCAAATGCAAGCTTGTACCATTTGCCTTTCTCAAGCTTAATATCGTTCTGCTTTAGCTGGATATGCCAGCCCTCCGAGCCTGTATCCGCGATATCCATCGCAAAGGCGTTGTCCTCGTTCAGGGCATCCACGATATAGTCCGCAACCTTTGCCGCGTCGTGGATATAGACCTCATACCCTGTCATGCCGCTTGAAAAATCACCGTTTACGAGAATGCTGTCCTCTCGGACGCGCACGTTGTCGATATAGTATATGCCTGCACTCCCAAACAGGAAGCAAAGCTCCGCATCTTTTAAGGACTCCGGTGTCTCAAACTCATACTTAAAAGCCGTCTTATCTGTTGTCAGTTCACTGTCAAATGCCTGTCCGGCAATGGTAGTCTGCATTGTCCCCGCCTTTTCCGCATAAGCGTCAAAGCTTAAGATAAACTTCCTTCCGCCTGTAATTGCGACCGGTTTCTGGCTTACGATGACCTTATTCAGGGACGACTCCGAAAGCTCTGTCTCCGGCACTGTCACCATAAGTTCACGCTCTTTATTGTCCGTTACGGCAACCGTGGCTTCCTCACACTGCGTGGTGTCCCAGTCCCAGTAGGCAAGCCGCCTTCTGTCCGGGTCATTTCCCTCGCTGAACGCTCCGTTATACACGTAATTGCCATCAGGCAGTACGGTTTTTTCCGTCTTTGCCGCCTCGCCTGCCTTTTCCAGACGGACATTGCTGACATGGACGGCTGCTATCGAGCCCTGGTTTCCAAGGTTGAACTCAATCCTGCCATTTGCGTCGCTGTCCGCTGTCATGTCAAACAGATGCTCATAAGACTGCTTTTCTGTCGTCAGCTCCACCGTCGTGTCCTCCAGGTAACGGATATATCCCTTGTCCGGCGCTGTCACGTTTGTAATCATGGTGCGCGCCTCGTCTGCACAGGCATCATATGTGAGCCTGTACTTTGCGCCCTTCTCCATCGGCATGCCTGCCTGGACAATCTGCACGCCGTAATTCACCGTGCCTGCACTCTCGGACGTGATATGCAGCGCATTGTCAGATATCTCGGTCTCGCCCTTGCCGCCTTCCGCCAGGAGCAGCCGCCAGTGCGAATCTTCTTTTGTCATGTCCTCCGCCTCTGAGAAATCGCCGTTTACGGCATAGTTTCCTGTCTCGTCAGGCTCGCCGAGGCTGATTTCGTTTTCCGGTTTTGTGACATTGGTGTCATAACTGTCCTTCTCATATACCCGCACATAGTCAATGACAAACTGCGCATTCTCCTCAAATACGTCGTCATCATCGGGATATCCTACCCAGCTGCCGCCGACTGCGAGGTTAAGTATCATGTAAAACGGCTGGTCGTATGGCGCGGGATAGGCGACTTCGCCAAAACCCTCTTTTTTTGTGAACCAGTCATTCACGCTTCCTATCATCTTACCGTCAACGTAGAAACGGAATTCGCCGGGATCCCACTCACATGCAAATACGTGGAACGCCTCACCGAAATTTTCTTCTCCTGCCGCTATCTGGTAAGAGGACTGTTCCTGTGTATGCGGCTCTCCGAAATGGAGCGTGCTGTATGTTGTGGTCAGCTCGCTGCCGTGCACCTCCATGATGTCTATCTCGCCGCACTTTGGCCACTGCCCATAATACCCCTCTTCTGTCGGCATCATCCAGAATGCAGGCAGAAAGCCTTTTCCACTTGGCACCTTTGCCCTTGCCTCAAACCTTCCGTACTGAAAATCGTGTTTGCCCTGCGTGTTGATTCTGCCTGATGTGTAATACGGCTTGCCGTCAATAATCTCCTTGAGCGCCTGGATATACAGTTTTCCGTCCTTCACGTAGGTATTCTTCTCGGAATCCACATATTCCTGCAGCTCGGCATTGACCCAGCCCGGCTCATGGTACTCAAAATTCCAGTCGTCCATGTTCAGCCTGTCACCCTCAAACTCGTCTTCCCAGACAAGCTTATAGTCCGAATTTACTGTTGCTTCTGTTCCCACTGTCCAACCTCCAGATTCATGCCCGTCGGGACATTCGTTTTTGACTTCATTGTCTGCTGTATCTGTCACGGCTTCCCCGGCAGTACTGCCGGGAGGCGCATCCTGGGTTGTTGTCCCGCAGCCTCCCGCAGCCAGCGCCAGCGCAAGTGTCACAGACAGCAGTTTTCCTGCATTTGGTTTCTTTCTCAACTGTGTTCTCCTCTTGCCTTTGGCAGTTTATTTGTGTTTAGAGCGGTCTAAAAATCTTTTGATTCCGTCTCTTCCGATTCCTCGGTTTCAGCTGTTTCTGGTTCCTCAGTTTCCCTGGATTCGGTTGATTCTGTCTCTTCTGATTCCTCGGTTTCAGTTGTTTTTGTCTCTTCTGGTTCCTCAGTTTCAGTCGTTTGTGTTTCCTCAACCTCCTCAGTTTCTGTCGTTTCTGTTTCCCCGACCTCCTCAGTTTCTGTCGTTTCTGTTTCCTCAGACTCCTGAGCAGCGGTTTTTTGTTCTTCATCACCGGATTCTGCCCCGCTGACTTTTACAACACTAATATCAGATATCTCAATTGTTGATACTGGTGTTTCTTTATCTGCAATCTTGCCCATTGAAATTGCAAATATAATCTCGTTGCTTGTGTCCGCACTTACTGTCAAATTGTAATTTACTTCCCTAACCTCATCCGCAGTCAGTTCAATATCCTCTCCACCATACCACGGAGTATTACTTGGTGGCATAAATGAATACTTGATTGTTCTTGCGGCCGACGACTTTATCTTCATCGTAATCTGATACTTTGCCCCTTTTTCCAATGTCAGGCTTTCTGTGTATCTGAGTTTAATATCCCAGTCGTTTTGACCAACATTGGTAATGGTGAACACTGCCTTTCCGTTCTCAAAGTTTGCTTCTGCCGCAGCATCTGAACCAACTTCTTTTGTCCAGTGCGTCTCGCCTTCTGCAAAATCACCGTTCTGAATCAGGTTATCGCCTGCCGGAGCAGGATCCGGATCCGGTTTTTCTGGTGTCTCTGTGCTTCCGCTTATCTTCACAACGCTGATGTCCTCAATCTCGATTACTGCTGGCGGTGTGTCTTCATTTTCAATCTTGCCCATTGAAATGGCAAATGTAATCTTCTCACTTGTGTCCTTATCTACCGTAAATTCATAGGATACTGTTTTGGCTTCATTTGCTTCCAGTGAAAGATCCTCTCCTCCATAATAAGCATATGACTCATTCATAAATGAATACTTGACTGTCCTTGCAGCAGTAGAAGTTACCTTCATCTGAACCTGATACTTTGCACCCTTCTCCAGTTTCAAAGGATCACTGTACCTGAGTTTGATATTCCAATCCGCGCTTCCGACATTGGTAATGTCAAATGTTGCCTTTTTCCCTTCAAAACTTGGTGTCGCTTCAGCCGGGGAAATGATTTCCGGTGTCCAGTGTTCTTCTCCTGCCGCAAAGTCACCATTCTGAATCAGGCTATCGCCTGCAGGAGCCGGGTCTGGGTCAGAATTATCCGGTATCTCTGTCTTTCCGTCAAATCCCTCTATCTCCTTTGGTGTCTCCTCCTCCGGATCTGCCGCTGTGCCTTCTTCAACCTTGATGACATTGATGTTCGTAATTTCAATCGCATGCGGCGTATTCGTTTCGGCAAACTTACCCATGGAGAGCTGGAACGCAAGACTGCCTGTAAAGTCGCCTTCTACCGTCACGATTCTGCTTACTTTTTTCAGTTTATTCGCATGCAGCTCAATCAGTTCTGTCGCGGCGCGCGGCTGATACGTGCTGTCCTGGAATTCAGCCTTCACGCTCCTGTCAATGGATGAAACGATGTTGAAGCTTACTTTATATTTTGCTCCTTTTTCCATATCCAGGTTTTCCTGTTTGAGCACTACGTTCCAAAGCTCGTTTCCGGCATTGGTGATTTCGTACCTTAACCACTTACCCGCATCATCTTCCTGAATCTTTCTTGTGACATCGGCGCCCTCATTAGTATCCTGATAATAATTACTCCACTCATTCTCCCCATCTGCAAAGCTGCCGTTTCGAATCAGCGGTTCCGCTGGGTTCTCACCCTTCACTGGCGGTTTTACGGTACAAGCCGTCTCTGTCTCTTCATCAGCCACTGCATCGTCGTTTCCTTTTACAATGCTGACATTTGTAATTTCAACGGCATGTTCTCCTAAGTCTGCACCCTCTGTATTGCCCAGCAGAATCCGGAATGTGACTGCCCCATCCGTGTACTTCTCACCTAATGTCATCATCCGGCTGACTGCCTTTTTCATATCTTTTGTCAGGCTGATGGTCTCCCTGCCGCATTCTTCGCCACTGGCGTTTAAAAGCACGACTGTTACATTCCTGTCAATGGAAGAAGCTATCTCGAAGTTAACCTTATACTTCGCACCTTTTTCCATTATAATACCTGCCTGCCCCAGCTGTATATCCCCTTCTGCTGTTCCGGCATTGAAAATCTCGTATCTTGCCTTACTGCCTGTAAAGGATGTCTCCGCTTCAGCGCCGGCATCCGTATTGACTGTATCAATCCATGGCTCCCTGCCTGCTGCAAAGTCACCATTTTCAACCAGGTCTGTTTCACCGCCGACCTTCACAACACTGATGTCATCAATCTCGATTGTTGAAACAGGTGTGTCAATTGGCTGTGTCTTGTCGTTGTCCTTATAAATCTGCCCCATTGAAATGACAAATGTAATTTCCTTATGGGTAGGCTTATCGCCCACTTCGAGCGTAAAATCGACTGCCTTTTCCTCATCTGCAGTCAGGGCAACATCTTCTCCTCCATACCAGTCATACGCCGGATTCAGGAACGCATATTTTACGATCCTTGGCTCTGTGGATTTTAATTTCATCTTTACCTGATATGTCGCGCCCTTTTCCAGCTTCAGCAGTTCCTTATGCTTAAGCTGGATGTGCCAGTCTTCCTCTCCGACATTGGTAATTGTATAAACTGCTTTTCCATCCGCAAAGCTTACCTCGGCTGCCCCCGGTGATGTCACTGCGTCTTCCCAGTGCTCGCTGCCTGCCTCAAAATCACCGTTTGCAATCAGGTTCCTGCCCGGCTCTACAGGCGTTTCTGGCGGCTCTTCCTGTGCCTCTGTCTCTTCCAGATTAATATTGTCAATCACTATAGTATGCTTGTCGGATATCTGCTTTCCTCCGACTGCGCCCATCGAAATACTGAGTACGGTCTTCGGATCCGTATCGCAATCCATGTGAAATACTTTTTCAAACTTCTGGAACTCTGCTGTCAATGCTGCCCTGGGCTGTCCGGAGTACTGCGTCCAGACATCGTCGCTTGTGCCGTCTCTCTGCAACGCATACATAATCTCCCTGTCCACGGTTGACTTCGCATCAAATGAAAGCTTATACCATTTGTCCTTTTCGAGCTTAATGCCGCTTTGCTTTAACTGGATGTACCAGTCCTGACTGCCGGTATCGGCGATATCTATGGAGAACGCATCCTTCTCATTTAGCGAGTCCACCACATGAGCCGGAACCTTTGCCGCGTCATTTACATAGACCTCATATCCCAGCATTCCGGCAGAGAAGTCACCGTTTACGATCAGGGCATCTTCCCTGACTGCCACATTGTCGATATATACCGTGCCCGGTGTTCCAAGCAGGAAACGAAGCGCGGTTCCTTTTAAGTCCGCAGGCGCATCAAACTCGTACCTGAACGTCTGCTTTTCTGTTGTCAGCGCACTGTCATATGTATTTCCCGCAAGCTCGGTCCTGATTGTCTTTGCCCTGTCTGCATAGGCATCAAAGCTGAAAGCATACTTCTTTCCTCCACTGACTGCTATGGGGTTCTGGCTCACGACTACCTGGTCCGGCGCCGTCACTGTATCCGGTACCGTCACCTCCAATTCACGCTTGCCGTTGACAGACACGCTTGTTCCCCTGCCTGTGGCAACGTCCCAATCCCAGTCCCAGTATGCGAGACGAAGCTTGCCCGGCTCATTGCCCTCGTCAAACGATCCGTTATAGACATAGTTGCCGTCCGGACGCATGCCTTTTTCTTCTTTCTCCGCGCTGCCTTCCTTTACAAGTCTCACATTGGTAATATGGACTGTCGCCAGGGATCCCTGGTTTCCAAGGTTAAACTCCACCCTGCCGTTCGGGTCGCTGTCCCCGGTCATGTCAAATATATGCTCATATGTCTTCTTCTCTGTCGTCAGTTCCACTGTCTTATCATCCAGATAGCGGATATATCCCCTGTCAGGAGCAGAGATGTCGGTAATCATGGTACGCGCCTCGTCTGCCCATGCATCATAACTTAGCTTGTACTTTGCACCGTTTTCCATCGGCAGGTCTGCCTGCACCAGCTGTACGCCGTAATTTACCGTGCCGGCATTTGTCGATATGATATGCAGCGCATTGTCGGAAATCTCGGCTGTTGCCGCACCGCCCTCCGCAAACAAAAGACGCCAGTTGGAATCCTCCTTGGACAAATCCTCAACCTTTGAGAAATCGCCATTGACAATATAGTTTCCGGTCTCATCCGGATCCCTGAGCTGCACGACGCTCTCCGGCCTGTCAACATCCATGTCATAGTGGTCTTTCTGGTATACCCTGACATAGTCGATGACAAACTGCGCATTTTCCTCAAATACGGCGTCATCATCCGGATATCCGACCCAGCTGCCGCCGACAGCCAGATTCAGTATCATGTAAAACGGCTGGTCATAAGGCGCAGGATAAGCGACCTTTCCAAATCCCGGTTTCTGGGTAAACCAGTCATTCACGGTGTAAGTCAGCACATCATCCACATAGAAGCGGAACTCGCCCGGATCCCACTCGCAGGCAAACACATGGAACCCTTCCCCGAAATTTGCCGCTCCTGCGGGCAATGTATAGCTGCCCTGCTTCTGCGTGTGCGGTTCTCCGAAATGGAGTGTCGAATAGCTTGTGTCGAGCGCGCTTCCGTGTACTTCCATGATATCAATCTCACCGCACTTTGGCCACTGTCCATAGTAACTTTCGTTCTCGGGCATCATCCAGAATGCAGGCAGGAAGCCTTTTCCGCTTGGCACCTTTGCCCTTACCTCAAATCTGCCGTACTGGAACGTATGCTTGCTCTGCGTATTGATTCTGCCGGATGTATAATATGGCTTGCCGTCGCGCATTTCCTTAAGCGCCTGGATATAGAGCATTCCATCCTTGACGTAGGTATTGTTCGGAGAGTCGCCATACTCCTGTAATTCCGCATTTACCCATCCGGGTTCATGATATTCAAAATTCCAGTCATTCAGATTGAGCGTGTCAAACTCATCCGCCCAGACGAGGTCGCCCTTCTCATAGGAACCAGCGCCCCCTGCCGTTGCCTTTGCCGGAATGGTTCTGGTATTTTCTGCGCCGCAGCGGCTGCATACCTGTTTTTCAAGTCCTGCCGAATGCGCCGTTGCCTTGACTTCCATCATCCATCTGCCAAACTGATGACCCAGCGGCTGTTCGATGTCCTGTGTCTTTGACTCACATTTCGGACAGTATTTTGTCGCAAGACCGCTCTTATCACATGTAACTGTCCTGACATCGCGCTTCTCGTCCACCTTATCCTGCGGCACCGTTCCCCACTCATGCTCACAGTCTGTCACATACACATAGCAGCTTTCGGACACGCCGTTTGCCGTTATCGTGATTTCCGCCATGCCCGCTTTCTTTCCTGTGATATTGCCCTTATTATCCACTTTGACAATCTTTGTGTTTTTCGACTTGAACTTCGTGGTCTGGGCTGCGCCGACAACATCGACATCAATTCTGTCCTGTCCGCTTGTCTTCAGCACATAATAATACTTTTCAGGCGTTACCTGTGTCTCTTTTACCCGGATCCAGCATTTTGCCGCCACGCCGTTTGCCGTAGCGGTAACAAGTGTCTGCCCTTCGCCTACGGCAGTTACCTTGCCGTTTGCCGCCACTTTTGCAACGTCCTCATTGCTGCTGCTCCACACAGCCTTTTTCTGTGGTCCGTCCACAACAGCCTTTAACGTAACCTGGTTGTTTTTGCCTTTTGTGTACAGCGTATACTCGCTCTGTTTGAGTGCAATCGTCGGCGTATACTCGTCAACGGTTATGGATACCGTATCCTCGACACCGTTTGCAGCTGCCGTAATGACTGCCGTGCCCGGTTTCTTTGCCGTAATCTTTCCCTTGCTTACCGAAACGACCTTGGGATTGCTGCTTTTCCACTTGACGGCATTCTTGCGCCCGATGATGTCATAGTCCAGCACATATGTCTTTGCCGTTCCCTTTGTCTTGAGATGTACAATATTTTCCTCTATCAGCGTTCTTGTGTCTTTTACCGCAACCTCGCAGGTATCCACTGCAGCCGGATTCTCGCCGCTCTTTACCGTAATGGTTGCAGTACCGGCGCTGACTGCCGTCACCAGCCCGTTGCTGTCAACCGTTGCAACCGCTTCGTTGCCGCTGCTCCATGTCACGGCCGTGCCTCTTGCGGCATTTGTCTTAAGCTGCTTCGTCTCTCCCTGATTGGTCCCTGCACCTGTTTTTGTCACATACAGGACTGCGTGCTCCTCGTTGATGGAAAGCAGTCCTTCTATTACAGTAACCTCGCATTCTGCCTTCACGCCGTTTGCAGTTGCCGTAATCTTTGCAGTTCCGGCGCTTTTTCCGGTTACTTTGCCGCCCTTTACCACTGCAACCGCAGGGTTGTCACTTTCCCATGCTATCTTCTTGCTTGCACCGATAACCGTCGGCAGAAGCTTTACGGAGCTTCCTGTGCCTTTTGTGCTTAGCTGCATCTTCCCTATGTTCAGGGAAAGCCTGTTGTCGAGCACGGTAATATTGCAGACGGATGTCTTTCCGTTTGCCCTGGCTGTTATCGCTGCCCTGCCCGCTGCCTTGGGGATGACCTTGCCCATGGCATCCACGGTGGCAACGGCTTCATTGCTGCTGCTCCACACAATATCCTTGTTTGCTCCCTTTACGGATGCCTTCAGCTGAATCGACGTGCAGTCTTCCGCCTTGCTTCCATAATAGATGGATGCCGCCGTCTTATTCAGTTTAATGCTCGGTTCCACCACCGTGACGGTACAGATTTCGCGCGGAAATCCGATTCCTGATGAAATGATGGCTTTTCCTTTACTGAGGGCGGTCACGATTCCCCTTTCTCCCTCCTGGTCCACCTTCGCGATATTCTCATTCCACGAATTCCATCTCGGTTTTTTGTCATCTGCTGTCAAACCTTCAACCTCAAGTTCCAGCCTGCTGTCATCCCCAATGTTAATTGTCGCCTTTTTGAGGCTGATGTGAAAACTCCCTGCTGCCGAGACAGCCAGTCCTCCTACAAGAAATGTCAACATCAAAGTCAGTAATAGTATTTTTATTGAATGATGTACTTTCTTTTTCACTTGCATCTTCCTTTCTTGATAATTTGCATTGCCATAAACCGCCATTAAAACAACTCCCTGCCACTTTCACCCCCCATCATACAGTGCAGAAAATTATACCTTGAAGGTCTGAATCTGCATCTTCAGTTCTTCCGCCGAGGTTGTCAGTTCCTCGGACTCCCTCGCCACCGTCTCGCTGTTTGCCATGAGTCCGTCAGCCTGCTCCACCAGCGTGTCCGAGGAGCGCAGGATTTCCTCTGAGCTTGCCGCCTGCTCCTCCGAGATGGCGGCTACATTCCGTGCCACATCCTCCACCTTGTCAACTTTCTGCATCATATTCTGAACCAGTCCGCCGACCGCCATGATGTTCTCAAAAATCGTGTCAAACGTCACGACCGCATTCCCAATCAGGCTGCTGCTGTCACTGATGTTTTCGACACTGCTGTTTGCCTGCGCGATGACATCACCGATTAACGTCTGTATCTCCAATACCAGCTTATCAATATTCTGTACGGACTCCATGCTCGTCTGCGCAAGCTTCGCAATCTCGGACGCGACCACTGCAAAGCCCCTTCCGGCTTCACCGGCGCGTGCCGCCTCAATCGACGCGTTCAGCGACAACAGGTTCGTCTCATCCGCAATTTCGCCGATAACCCTGGTAATATCGGTTATCTCGCCCGACACATTCCCCACTTCATCAATCGCATGCTGCAGCTTCCGCACGGAACCGTCAATGCTCTGCATCGCCGTACCAACATCCTGCATAACCGCCTTTCCTTTTCTGGAAATGTCAACCGTCTTTGTCATCCTGTCACTCATGTCGTTTCCGTCGTCCTTTGTCTCGGCAACAAATTCCGCAAGCGACGTTGCGCTCTTTGCAATCTCGTTGACGGAGAGAGACAGCTGCTCGACTGTCGCATTCAGATCCTTCATGGACTGGTTCTGCTTTTTCGAGGCGTCAAACATATGATTCGACACATCCTTGCTTCCATCCGCCTGGTCATGCAGCTTGTGCGACACATTGTCTATGGAAAGAATCATGGTGCGCATCGTGGCGATAAATTTCTCCACGCAGCGACTCATCACGCCAATCTCGTCTTTGTTCCTTGAAGCCTTGTACACCGCAAAATTTCCGTCGGTCATATTCTTGATGACCTCCGTCAGCTTCTTCACCGGATTAATTACGATGTGGACAATCCTTTCAATTAATACGGTCAGCGCCAGTATGGACAAAATGCTGAATATAATCATGACATTTCTGATATTGTTGAGGTCCTGGTATATTGTTTTTGACGGAACATAGGAGACAAGCACCCAGTCCGTGCCGGCTATCTCCTGAAACACGGTCATGTTTCCGTCCATCTCCACCAAGTCCATGTCACACGCTGAGATTTTTTCTTCGAGATTCCCCATGAAGCTGCTGCCGAGCGTCCCCAGTCTTTTGGAAATCGCACTCGTGTCGCGCGATGCCAGTACCGTGCAGTCATTGGCATTGACAAGCAGCGATTCCGCCTTGTCCATTTTCACAAAGCTGTTGACATAGACACTGACTTTGTCAAGCGGCAAATCCATGGAAATGACACGGATGTCATCTGATGCCGTGCGCAGCATACCACATACACTGATGACCGGATTCCCCTCCTCATTGGTATATGCATCCGTATATCCCACGTTCACCCTTGTCAGCCCATCCCGGAACCATTCGGTCTGTGTTACATCAGTACCTGGCGAATCCCCGTTTGCTCCCGCAGCGGGCGGCTGGGCGGTCATTTTGACTGACACGTTGCTGATTTTAACGCTTGCCGTGGAGCCTGCCGCCCCCAGGTTAAATTCCATGCGCCCATTTGCATCATCATAATCCGTCATGGTAAAATCATAGCTGTATGTCTGTTTTTCCGTTGTCAAGTCTACAATCGTATCTGGAAGATAGCGCTGGTAATCCCTGTCCGGCGCCGTGACGCTTACTTTCATCGTCCTTGCCTCGTCCGCATAAGCGTCAAAGCGAACCTGGTATACAGCATCCTTTTTCAGCGGTACATTCGGCTGTACATACTGCACGCTGTAGTCCACCGTCCCCTCATTTACCGTGTCAATGACGGTCTCACCATCCTGAATCTGCGCCTGCGCATCGCCTTCGAGCGCCGTAAAAAACATCCAGTCCTTGTCATCCGTCAGACTCTCGGCAACCGCAAAATCGCCGTTGTTGAGATAATTCCCATCAGCCCCTGCATCACGCAGTTCAACAGACTTAAACGATTTCGCCCTGAAAACTTTCCCATCCATGCCGGCTATGTAAAATCCATTGGTGTAATTGCTGTCAAAATTGTAATAAGAATCCAAAAAGTCCTGTACCTGCTTCTCGTCGAAATCCATCTGCTCAACCGCCTGCTTGGCGACACTGATGGATACAAGGTTCTGGTTCAGCCATGCCTCGATTGCGGCAGCCTGGCTCTCCACGGAAGTCTGCAAAAGATTGTGGGCATCCGCCTTGATGACTTTTTTGGACACATAATAGGATAACCCTGTCAGAACCAGCATAATGATGATAATAACCGGCAGGATAATTCCGAGCAGCCTGACCTTTATGGAAATGACTTTGTCATCTTTTGTCATTTCAATCCCTCCAATTAAACTATTTGTACTGTGCTACATTGCTGCTGTCTACCTTTTCAAACGGCACCAGAATATATTTGCCATCCTCCGACGCACCCTCAAGACCGGCTATCGACTGTCCGCCGGCAAGTCTCTTTGCAGCCTCGACTGCAAAAGAAATCTGGCTGTCTGTCGGCTGGAATACCGTGAAATCCATGCGCCCCTCGGCAATCGCCTGACAGCCACCCACAGAAGCATCCACGCCGAGAAACAGCACAGAATCCGTGCTGACTCCTGCCTGTTCAAATGCGGCACGGGCACCAAGCGCCATATCGTCATTGTTTGACGCCACACAGTCGACCGGCTGTCCTGTCTTCAGAAACATCGCCATCAGCTCCTGTGCCTTTTCCGTGTTCCATCCGGCATTGTCCTCAAAGACATAGTTAATCTTCTTTCCGCTTGCCTTGAGCGTCTGCTTTAACCCTTTCGTCCTTCCGACCGCGCCCGACGCGTCCTTCGGACCCTTGAGGATTGCGACATTGATTTCATCCTTCTGTCCAAATCGTTCCAGAATGTACTCTGCCTGGTACTGCCCGGCCATAAACTCGTCCGATGCCACATAGACATACTTATCCTTCTCCAATGCACTGTCTGCCGGCGCATTGTTGATAAAGACCATCGGCGTGTCGCCTGCCGCAGCCTTAATCTCCGTCACGGTATCCGGCGAAACCAGCCCGCACAGCAGCACATCGTACCCGCCGGCAGCGGCTTCCTTTATCTGGGCATCCTGTGTCTCCACAGAGTTTTCCGCATACCCGACTGCAAAGGACGCACCCTGTGCGGATGCCTGTTCTTCCAGGCGGCTTGCCCACCCTTCATAATAGTCGCCGCTCTCAATTGCCGTATAATATATTTTTGTACTGCCCGCCGTATCGCTGCTGCCGCATCCGTTTCCAAACAGGACAAGCATTGCCGCTGCCAGAAATACTGCTCCATTCCTCCGCTTCATAATCATCCCCCATTCCTGCCAAATCCATTTACCCCAGGCACCAGTCTGCCGTGTATCATTTTGAAAAAAGCCCCAACAGCCGAAACTATTGGGGCGTCCATCCTCATACCTGTATTTTATATTTATCGAGAACCGTCAAATCATCACCGTATTCGCCGCGTATGACAAGTTCCAGTGGTTTTGATAAATTCAGGCTGTATATTCCCAATATCGATTTGGCATCTATCACATACTTGCCTGATATCAAATCATACTCGTTTTCAAGTGGCATTACTTCTCTTACAAATTCCCTGACTTCATCTGTCGACCGCAATGCAATTGTCATTTTTCTTATCAAAAATAATCACTCCACTCTCAACAATATTTCCTATCCCTTGACACCACCAAGTGTCACGCCCGCGATAATATACTTTGAAAGAATCAGGTATACAAGGATAATCGGCACGATTGCAACGACAATCATCATGTATATCTTACCCATGTCACGGTTCATGTAATCGGCGCCACGAAGGAGTGCAATCAGGATGGGCACTGTCATCTTATCCTTTGACTGGATGACAAGGGCCGGAACGAAGTAGTTGTTCCATGAACCTACGAACGAAAAGATTGCCTGTACTGCCATCGCCGGCTTCATAATCGGAATGACAATCTGGTTGAATGTCCGAAACTCCCTTGAACCGTC
>Ga0137307_101553_pt1 | contig 19655 bp, 19 predicted proteins | sample NAcewD2O_March_2_FD_97180 | JGI IMG/M metagenome (GOLD analysis project Ga0137307, IMG submission 97180) | Mouse cecal microbial communities from Vienna, Austria - N-Acetylglucosamine amended D2O_March | ecosystem: Host-associated > Mammals > Digestive system > Large intestine > Cecum | place... | reverse complement strand
GGAAGTAAAGGAAGCGCTTGGTCAAATCGGGGCGGAAGATATCGTCATTGCCCAGTTTAACCATGTACAGGGTGTGGCCGGATATTATTTGGAAAATGATATGTATCTTTGGGGGGCGGAACCGGAGACATTAATTTGTGATATTTTTAAAAATAAATATTTTTCCGTATCCGAAGCGGAAGAAGTGAAAGAATGGATGAAGGCGGGCAAAAATGTCTGGTTTATCGGCAACAAAGAAGCGGATTTGCTTTCGGAATGGGAAATGGAAGGCATTTCTACGGAAGAAAAACAAGAATTTATGCTGGAAATTTATTGGGCAACCTTATATAAATTAGACGAAAAAGAAATGCGGTAAATGTATATGAACCATTAATTTTAGCCATACTAAGAATGCAACATAAGGTTAGAATAAGGCTGGATGGATTAGGAGGTTAAATTATGGCTCAATTAGACTGTACCGTAGACAATTGTATCTACAACAAAAGTGAATGCTGCTGTAAAGGGGATATTATGGTTGGCGGGAAACACGCCAAAGGCACAGATGATACATGCTGTGAAAGCTTTTCTGAAAAGCGCGGCGATTCATATACCAGTGCATTGGAACATCCGTGCAGAACAATCAGTATTGACTGCGAAGCCGTAAAATGTGTTTTCAACAGCAACTATAAATGCCATGCGGAACACGTAGATATTAAAGGCTGTGGCGCCTGCGACTGCAGGGAGACATCCTGTGCTACTTTTAAAGAAAAATAAAAAAAATAAAGAAAATAAAGAAAAAGAATAAAGGAAAATAAAAAAAGAAAAATGCTATGCAGCCAGTTTAACGGTTGTGTGGCATTTTTGCTTTGTGGGAAGATACATACTGCGCACCAAGGGAAAAGAGGTGACATAGCGGCCCCGCTCCGGTTACCCATACGAATGGTTTTTGTGGTTTTATGGCTTTTCTGCTTGCATATCCCGCTTGTTTTCTCTATAATAAATAGCGGAATAAGGAACAATGGTTTAGATTAGGAGCAGAGATGAAAAATAAAGGGTTATTATTATTAGCGGCTGTGGGAGCGGCTGTAGTGCTTTTTATGGGGGGGATGTTTGCAGCAAATACTGTATTTGCCGCAGAAGAGCAGGCAGCGATTGACAACGGGACTTCGGAGACCGGGCTGCATGCGCTTACGGGTGCAGAAGCAAAGAAGGCTTATAAAAAGGAACTGTATGGGGATATAGGCTGTACGGTAACTCTGCCGGATGGATATGTTCCCAGCGATTCGGTAAAGGGGATGTATGTGTCGGAGCGGAATCCATTGGATTCTTCCAATATTTATTATGCAGTATCGGAAAATACGGATACGGAAGCTTTAAGCCAAATGCTGGATTCGGAAGAATATAAAAAACGGATGGAAGATAAATTGAAAGAAACATATGGACAGGAAGCATCCGTAGCTGATTTCCGGTATACGAAAACAAAAATAAGCGGCTGCCCTGCCCATAAGATAGAACTGGTTTGCCGGACGGACAATGCGGAAATGGAACAATTGATTTATATTATTGTTGCGGACAAAACATATACGATTACTTACTCCCAGTCCATAGATGATGAAAGGATGGAAGAATTTCAAAAAAGCGGGAAGACGATAGAGCTGGTGTTTGAGGAAGAATAGGCGATTAGGTGATAAAAGACAAAAATAAAAAATGATTGACAGACAATAGAGACGGTGCTATAATAATAAACGGTTCAGCGATGGGATAGAAATCCCTTAAGCTGACGACAAACAAGCAGAGTGTCCACTCTCACCCTGCAGCGAAGGGCTGGCAGGCGTTCATAAATCAATGTTTTGTTTTAGTTTGTAGAAGCGTTGTATGCGATGATAAGTGGACAGTTATGCTGTCCATTTTTTTGTTATTTAGAAACCTGTTGGGGGATGCGCACCGTGGGAAAAAGGGAAGTGGCTGCAGGTACAGCCATGCTTTGGTGCGGGTATGCGTTGGAGCGCATACTTTTGCGGGTAAGGGAAGCTTCCCTACTCGATTATATTGGTATTATGAGGAGGACAAAGCCATTAGCGAATTATTTATTAACGAGCAGATTAGAGACAAAGAAGTACGTGTGATTGGTGAAAATGGGGAACAGTTGGGTGTTATGCCTTCGAGGGAAGCTCTTCGTCTGGCAGAAGAGGCCGGATTGGATTTGGTGAAGATTGCCCCTACTGCAAAGCCACCTGTATGTAAGATTGTCGATTATGGGAAGTTCCGTTACGAACAGGCGAGGAAAGAAAAAGAAGCGAGAAAGAAGCAGAAGATTATTGAGATTAAGGAGATTCGTCTGTCCCCGAATATCGATACCAATGATTTGAATACAAAGATGAATGCGGCAAGGAAATTTATCTCGAAAGGCGATAAAGTAAAGATTACCTTGCGGTTCCGCGGACGTGAAATGGCGCATATGGCGAACAGCAAGCATATATTGGATGATTTTGCCGAAGCGCTTTCTGATATTGCGTCCATAGAGAAAGCACCAAAGGTGGAAGGAAGAAGCATGACGATGTTTTTAACTGAAAAGCGTTAGTTCGTACAGTTAAAATAGATAAAATTTAGGAAGTATAGGAGGAATCAGATATGCCCAAAATGAAGACAAAAAGAGCTGCTGCGAAACGTTTTAAAGCAACAGGAACAGGTAAATTGAAAAGAAACAAAGCTTATAAAAGCCATATCTTAACAAAGAAATCCGCTAAGAGGAAGAGAAACCTTAGAAAGCCGACGATTACAGATGCAACGAATGTTAAGAATATGAAGAGGATTTTACCGTATCTGTAAGTGGAAACATGATTATATGGCCAGGAAATCAGGCTACAGCATTGCGGAAAGCCAATGGGATTATCAAGCAATACCCATGAAATTGACCGTCGGAATAACTTTTTAAGTCATAAGGAGGAAACAGGACATGGCAAGAATTAAGGGCGGAATGAACGCCAGAAGAAAACATAACAGAGTATTAAAGCTTGCAAAAGGTTACAGGGGTGCAAGGTCAAAACAGTATAGAATCGCAAAACAGGCAGTTATGAGGGCTTTAACATCTTCCTACGCGGGCAGGAAGCAAAGGAAACGTGAATTTAGGAAATTATGGATTACACGTATCAACGCAGCAGCAAGGATGAACGGGCTTTCTTATAGCAAGTTTATGTATGGTTTGAAACTTGCAGAAGTGGATATGAACAGGAAAATGCTTGCAGAGCTGGCTGTCAACGATGCGGAAGGATTTAAGCAATTGGCAGAGCTGGCAAAGAGCAAAATTGCATAATTGATTCTGATACCCTGTGGGATTTTGCCCACAGGGTTTTTTTACCATATAGGAAAGTCCTTCGGATTTCCCATATGGTAAAAAGCAATTATCGCACTGCGGCGGAGGGGGAGTATGTGGCTGTCGCGACCCGCCGCAGGCGGAGAATCCTGCAAGCAGGATTCTTTTTACCTTATAAGAAATTCCTTATAATCCTCTATGATATTAATTTCCTCCAAGATGATGTATAATGCGCATAAAAAGGAAAAGGTTGCCGGTGCGGTGCGTTTTAGTGCGAGTATGCGCAATGATATATGCTTTTTTAATCAAAATTTAATTATCATTCTCTTTTATTCAGTGTATACTATATATATTATGCAGATTATGGAGGAAGGGTAAAGATATGGCAGTAGTAGAGAATTTGAATCCGAAAAAAGTATTTCATTATTTTGGGGAAATATGTAAAATTCCTCACGGGTCAGGGAATGTGGATAGGTTGAGCGATTATTTGGTGGATTTTGCCAAAGATAGAGGCTTATTTTATATACAGGATACATGGAAAAATGTAATTATCGTAAAAGAAGCAACTCCGGGATATGAGGGGGAGGCTCCAATTATTTTGCAGGGGCATATGGATATGGTAGCGGTAAAGAAGACAGGAGCATCAATAGACATGGCGAAGGAAGGGCTGCGCCTGCTTGTGGACGGTGACGATTTATATGCGGAGGATACCAGCCTTGGCGGAGACGACGGGATTGCAGTGGCTTATGCTTTGGCGATTTTGGATTCGGATGACATTGCCCACCCACGGCTGGAAGTTATTATTACCGTGGATGAAGAAGTGGGAATGGACGGGGCAAGGGGATTGGATGTTTCCATGCTGAAGGGAAAACGGATGTTGAATTTGGATTCCGAGGAAGAAGGGATTATCCTTGCCGGCTGTGCGGGAGGTGCAAGGGTGGATTGGATACTTCCTGTCAACAGAAAAGAAAAAGAAGGGAAACGATATGCCTTAAAAGTGAAAGGGCTTCTGGGAGGGCATTCCGGTGCAGAGATTGATAAGGAAAGAGGAAATGCAAATGTCCTGCTGGGAAGGCTGTTGTATAGGCTGGGCAAAGAACTGAACTTTTATCTGGAAGGGTTAAACGGCGGTTTGGCGGACAATGCAATACCACGGGAAGCCTGTGCGGTTATTGTTGCGGAGCCGGATAGAAAGGGGTATTTAGAGCATACAGTGGAAAAAGTAGGGGAAGAATTGAAACAGGAATTGCAAACAAAGGATCCGGAAGTATTGGTTGTAGTGGAGGAACTAGAAGGGAAAACTTCTAAATGCCTTTCTGAAGAAGATACCAAACGGCTTGTTTCGCTGCTTTTTGCTGCTCCTAATGGAGTGCAGGCGATGAGTGCGGACATTAAGGGTCTGGTGGAGACTTCGCTGAATATGGGGATTGTCGATTTAAAGGATGATAGGGCAATGGTTCAGTTCTCGGTCAGAAGTTCTTTGGAAGGCGCAAAAAATGTTTTGATAGAAAAGTTGGAAAATATTGCAGCTATGGCTGGGGCATCTCAGGAAGTAAGAGGGGATTATCCGGGCTGGGCATATAAAAAGGAATCTCCATTCCGGGATAAATCGGTGGAAGTATTCCGCAGATTATATGGAAAGGAGCCGAAAATACAGGCAATACACGCAGGGTTGGAATGTGGCTTGCTGTCCGCGAAGATACCGGGGCTGGAATGCATTTCCATCGGACCAGATATGAAAGATATCCATACCACAGAAGAACGCCTAAGCATTTCTTCCACGGAACGGGTATGGAATTATGTACTGGAACTGTTGAAGCAGAAAGGGTAGAAGAAGGCGGAAGAAAGAAGAAGATTAAAGGAAGAAAGCCAAAGGAAGAAGGTTTAAGGGAGAAGAAGGTAGAGGGAGAAAGCTAAAGGAAGAAGGCTGAAGAGAGAAGAAACTTATAAAGAAGAAAAAGACTAAAGAAGGGAAAAATGGATTGGACGCGGGAATAGGCGGTATCTGTTGCACAGAAAGAGGAAGCGTTCCGAAATAAGGACGGAGGAATTAGAATAAATGGATTTAAGCAGGAATAATATGAAGAAAATCAGAGGATTGATTGTTTTTACGGCGGTAGTATGCCTTGCCGTAATAAAATTTGATGTGGTGCTGAAAGGGATTTTGTTCGCATTGGGTATTTTAAAGCCTTTTATATATGGTGCTGTAGCAGCATTTGTATTGAATATCCCCATGAATGCCATTGAAAAAAAACTTTTGGGGAAAGTAAGGAGCCCTAAGATGCAAAAGGCGAAGCGACCGGTGAGTATCTTCCTTTCTTTTGCCGTTGTCGTTTTGATTATTGTGGTAGTAGCCGTTACGGTAGTGCCGCAGTTGACAAAGACAATGATGGAGTTGGGCAATAAAATCCCGGTATTCCTCGGCGATTTACAAGTATCTTTGGAGCAGCTTTTTGTCCAGCAGCCGGAACTGGCAGTCATGCTGGAGGAACTGGATGTGGATAGTATCAATTGGGAGTCCGCATTGAGAGGAATTGCCGATTTTATGAGAAATGGTTTGGGCAGCGTAGTAAGTTCCACGGTAGTGGTGGCTTCAACGATTATCGGCGGGGTAGTGAATTTATTTGTGGCTCTTGTTTTTTCCTTTTATGTGCTGGCACAGAAAGAAAAGCTTGGGAACCAGATGAAGCGGATGATGCGTGCTTATTTTTCTGAAAAAGTTTTTGTAAAAACAATGGAAATTGCTTTTCTGGCCAACAAGAATTTTACGAATTTCATTACAGGGCAATGTATGGAAGCCATCATTTTGGGCAGTATGTTTGTGGTAGCTATGGTTATCTTCCGCTTCCCATATGCAGTGTTGGTAGGCGTACTGATTGCATTTACTGCATTGATACCAATTGTAGGAGCTTTTATCGGCTGTTTTGTGGGAACTTTCCTGATTATGGTGGATGACCCTATCAAGGCGGTTTGGTTTCTTGTCCTATTTATTATATTGCAACAGGTAGAAGGGAATCTGATTTACCCTCACGTAGTAGGAAATTCGGTAGGGCTCCCGTCCATTTGGGTATTAGCGGCCGTTACGGTAGGAGGCAGCTTGATGGGAGTTGCAGGGATGCTTATTTTTATTCCGATTGTATCTACGGTTTATGCGTTGCTCCGCGAAGATGTCAATAAAAAGAATGGCGGCAGGCTAAAGATAGAGTAGAGAAGAAATAAAAATAGGGCAATGAAGAAATGGAGAGGAAAAAAAGAAGACATAAAGATAAAGTAAGGGAGAAATGGAGAGGGAATACAGAAGAAATAGAGATGAAGTAGGGAAGAAATCGAGAGGATAAAAAAAGAAATAAGGATGAAGTAAGGGAGAAATTGAGAGGATATAAAGATGAAATAAAGGTGGAAACAGAAAATATAGAAGTGCTGCCCTACATAGCATTTTAACCTATATAGAAAAAAATTGCATTAAATATTAAAAAAAATTAAAAATAGTAGTTGATTTTATTTCATATAGAGTATATAATGATTATTGCGCTTCGGGGTGTGGCTCAGGTGGTAGAGCGCTACTTTAGGGAAGTAGAGGCCGCAAGTTCAAGTCTTGTCACTCCGATAAGGAATCCGCAATAATTATTGTTGCGGATTCTTTTTTATGCACAGCCCCGTGCAGAGGAAAAAGCCGCAAAACGGGGCACGGGGCGCGCAGCGGGTAGGGGAGAAGATGAATTTTTTCTACTTGATTATAATAGGAAAATGCGTCATAGCATTGTGGAAAACAAGAAGGGGTCGTTGGGTCAACTTTTTTTACCGTACGGCAACGGAGAGGAAGCATGTCACTATCACGGTTCGCCGCAGGCGATTTTTTACCTTATAGGATTCGAGTGTCAAAAGGCTCGCCCGGCAGTGCTAGACAGACCTTTTGACACCCGAATCCTTATGGGGAAGTCCTTCGCCAGAAGGATGTAATATGAAGGGTCAAAGATACTTTTTTATATAATATTTATATAATAGAGTTTGGATATAAAAAGGGATAAGAGATGATAGAAAAAGAAAAATTTCATGTGTTGAATTATATAAAAAAGGAAGAATATACCGGAAGTATGGATGGGATGAGGTATATGCTCCGAAAAAAAGAAGAAGATGGGGAGATGAAGCTGGAGGTGACGATATGGCCGGAGCCTTTCGGTTATGCGGCTACCCCGGAAAAAAGGAAGCAGAGAATGGATTTTTCATTCAGCCAAAATGGGTTGGAGGAAGCGGTTGACTGGATGAATGGTCAGTATGAAGGGCAGAAAGCCCTATGGGATGTGGTGAAATGAGAAAAAAGAAGAAAATGAAAAGTATAGAAGTGCAAGGACAAGGGATGAAATTAAGAATAAGGCCCTCAGGTATAGCGGCTATCCTGCTGGCATTGCCAGTGTATGGGGTTTCTAACGGATTGTATGAATTAGCGGTTTGCAGAGAAAACTCTGGCTCTTTTTTCCAGAAAAAAGGAATCCAAAAGCTTGCCAGGGATATAAACGGAAAAAGGGAAGACAGAAGAAGGAAGCAGGAAGAAAAGCAGGGAGAGAAGAGTGGCGGTATCGGGAGAGGATTGTCTTTTGCCGACTTTATAAAAGAAATAGAAGATGGGAAGTCCTGGTTTCAGGAACAGAAAAAGGAACGTATTACAATGACCAGTTATGATGGGTTAAAGCTGGTGGCATATTACCTTCCGGCAAAAGAGGACTCCCGTAAAGTGTTGATTTTGGTACATGGATATAGGAACAGTGGAATTGTTGGGGATTTTTCCAATTTGGTAAAATTTTATCATAAAATGGGTTATCATCTTTTGGTGCCTTATCAGAGGGCGCATGGGGAAAGCGAAGGAAAACATATTTGCTTTGGCGTTAAAGAACGGTATGATTTGGTGCAGTGGACAGAATACATTGCTGGCAGGTTTGCCGGGAATTGTAATATTTTCCTGTCGGGTATTTCTATGGGCAGTGCAACGGTGCTTATGGCTGCGGGGTTAAGGCTGCCGGAACAGGTGAAGGGGCTGATTGCAGATTGCGGATATACCTCCCCTTGGGATATTTTTACCTATATGCTGAAGAAAGATTTTCATCTACCCAAGTTCCCATTTTTATATATCGCTGATTACATATGCCGCATCAAGGCAGGGTTCCATTTTCAGGAGTGCAGTACAGTAGACAGCATGAAAGGGAATCGTATACCAGTATTGTTTATTCATGGCAAAAAGGATGAGACGGTGCCCGTGGAGATGAGCCGGATAAATTATGAAGCCTGCGGGGCAGAAAAAGAGATTTTTATTGTAGATAGGGCAGCGCACGGAACATGCAACCTGGTAGAGCAGGAGGAATACCGCAAAAGAGCAGTAGCTTTTATTGAAAAATGGTCGGATAGGAATTAATGGGTTGGTTATCGTGTGAAGTGGGCAAGAAGAGAAAACAGAGGGAAATGGAAAGAAAGATAGGGGCTGGAAAAAAGAGGTTGTAGAAGTAAGGGAAGGATCCGGAAGAAAAGATGACATGGGAGGAAAGTTAGGATTCGGCAGAAAAGAGGATGTGGAAAGAAGGAAAGGATCCGAAAAAAGAACCCGTAGAAAGTAAGGAAAGGATCCGGAGGAAAAGATGACATGGGAAGAGGGGTAAGAGCCGTAAAAAAGAGGGAATAGAAAGAAGGGCAGGAGCCAGAAGAAAAGAGACCGTAGAAGTAAGGGCAGGAGCCAGAAGAAAAGAGACCGTAGAAGTAAGGGCAGGAGCCGGAAAAAAAGAGGGAACGAGAAGAAGGATAGGCTCCGAAAAAGAGAGGATATGGGTAGAAGGACGGTAATAGGAAGAAAAAAGTTATGGAAAAAGGATTAGGAGTCGGAAGAAAAGGGAATATGGGAAGAGGGTCAAGAACGGGAAGAAAAGAAGGCATGGAAAGAGGATCAGGAACAGGGAGAAAAGAGGATATGGGAAGAGTGTCAGGAGCAGGAAGAAAAGGGAATATGGGAAGAGGGTCAAGAGTAGGAAGAAAAGAAGATATGGAAAGAGGGTCAAGAGCAGGAAGAAAAGAAGATATGGGAAGAGGGTTAGGAGCCGGAAGAAAAGAGGGAACAGGAAGAAAGAAGGGCATGGAGAGAAGGGGAGAAGCCGGAAGAAAAGATGGTATGGGAAGAAGAGAGTGGGGAGCGGAAAAGCCATCGAAAAGTAAGAATGCTGCGGAAGGCAGGGAAAAGACAGGCAAGAGATTTTATGGGGAAAGAGATAGTAGAAAACCAAATGAAAAATATGTTGCTTCAAATAGGAAAGGCGGCGGAGAAAGAGGGCAGTTTCAGAAAAGGGAAAAGTGGGAGGTAGATAAAAAAACATACACATCCAATGGAAAACATGGCGGGGAAGAAAAAAAATGGCAATCCCGGAACGGGGATAAGCCGAAAGCGGATAAAAAGCAATATGTTGCAGAGGATAGGCAATATGCCAGCCGGAAGGAAACAGGCGTATGGAAAGGAAGCGACAGGGAAAGAGAAAGGGCAACAGATGAGTGGGGGAAAAGTTTTCAAGCGGGATACAAGGATATAGAGGCTGGGAAAAAAATATGCAGGGCTTTTGGAGAGTGCGGAGGCTGTCAAATGCTTCATCTGCCTTATAAGAAACAACTGAAACGCAAGATGAAAGAGACGGCAAAACTGTTGGAGCCTTATGTCAGGCTGGAAGAAATCATAGGGATGGAGCAGCCGGAGCATTACCGGAATAAGGTAAATGCTGCATTTACCCATGACAGACAAGGCAAACCTTTGTCAGGGGTGTATAAAGAGGGAACTCATTATATTATCCCTATAAAAAAATGTATATTGGAAAATGAAAAAGCGGATGCGATTATCGCAACGATAAGGGAATTGCTTCCGTCATTTAAGATAAAAACATATGACGAAGATAGAGGATACGGTTTGCTGCGCCATGTAATGGTAAGGACAGGACAGTCAACAGGTCAGATTATGGTAGTGCTTGTATTATCTTCGCCTATATTGCCGTCAAAAAATAATTTTGTCAAGGCATTGTTGGAGCGGCACCCGGAAATAACAACGATTGTTACCAATATAAATGAACGGAAGACAAGTATGGTACTTGGGGAAAATGGCCAGGTAATTTACGGGAGGGGATATATTGAAGATGTACTGTGCGGTATTACTTTCAGGATATCTCCTAAGTCTTTTTATCAAGTAAATGCAGTACAGACGGAAAAGCTGTACCGGAAGGCGGTGGAATATGCAGGGCTTACCGGAAAAGAAGTTGTGCTGGACGCATATTGTGGAATCGGAACAATCGGGATGGTGGCTGCAGGAAAAGCAGACAGAGTAATCGGGGTGGAATTGAATGAAGATGCAATAAAGGATGCTGCTGCCAATGCAAAACGGAATAAGATTAAAAATATTGATTTCTATCAAAAGGACGCAGGGGAATTTATGATTCAGCTTGCAGAACAAGGGGAGCATATAGATACGGTATTTATGGATCCGCCCAGAACGGGAAGCGATGAAATTTTCCTGGATTCCCTTGTAAAACTCAAGCCAAAGAAAGTAGTATATATTTCCTGCAATCCGGAGACTTTAGCAAGGGATTTGAAGTATATGACAAAGAGGGGGTATCGGGTGACGAAGGGAGTGTGCTTGGACATGTTCCCGTTTTGCGGGCATGTGGAAACAATTTGCTGCCTAAACCGTATAAAATAGGGATTTTTAATGATCTGAATAGTGTAAAATAGGTGGTTTGCCACCGATTTTCCACCGGTTCAATGGGAAAATATCAAAATATATGAAGAGGGAGATTATCCCAAAGTTTGTGTGAACCTCCAGACTGATGTAAGATAAGACTACACAGTCTGGAGGTTTACACAAACTTTGGGATAGTTCCTCCCCTGTATTTTTAAGCTTTATCAGAGTGTTGGAAGAAATGTTGTCTGGTTTTTCTTTGCATTCCGTAAATTTTCATTTCAATTTTCTCTTTCCCTTGTATATTCTAAAATATCGCCTGGCTGACAATCAAGGACATCACATATGGCCTCCAAAGTTGAAAAGCGAATGGCACTTATTTTTCCCGTTTTCATTTTGGACAAATTTACATTCGCAACACCTACTTTTTCGGATAGTTCTTTTAATGACATTTTTCTGTCTGCCATAACTCTATCTAATCTCATAATAATTGGCACATTATCACCTCACAATGTTTCATCTGATTCTTTCTGTAAATCGCAGCCATAACTAAATATTAAGGAAATACAATAAATAATGATACCTACTATCAATCCGATAACATTAACCCGCCATGTCAATTCCCCAATTGTATAGTAATCTACTAATGTGTCGGAATAGCTTCCAACGATACTCAAAATGATAGTTATGATAGCAATGTTTTTAATCCGAAGGGTATTTTGATGCAAAAATAGGGTGTCGCCTTTTTTTATATCATCAAAAATAGCATGAATGATGAATATCATGACGGATATAAGCAATGTATCTATCAGCATAAAGGCGAACATAATGAAAAGCGATTGTGGGGCAATACTTATTGTGGTTTTGTTATTTACAGTAACTTCAAATGCCGCAAGAAAAGATGATTTCGTATCTCCCTGGGAAAACATTAATATACCAATTGCGGCTAAGGCTAACGCCACTACGGCAATGGATGCAATAAATCCCAATTTGAGAATGAATGTGATTTTTTTGCTTGCGTTTCTAATTTTTTCTTGGCTTGGCTTCATCTTCTTTACCTCCTTACTATTGATTATATATTTAAAATAAACGAAAATCAATTATTTTTATATGTTTATCGTTAATATATTTATAATATATATTAAGAAATATATTAAAATAAAAAAATGGAAAATCGACGTCATTCTGGGAATGTGTATCACTGGCCGTCTTATGGAAGAAGATGCAGCTAAATTGCAACCTCTTTTTTTGTAATGAAGTTATGGGAAACTTTGTTTGCATGAGGTTGTAAAGCTGTATTTTAGCCTTGCTATGTCTTGTAAACAAAGTTCCCATAATTCCAATAAGTTGCCAAAGTTCTCATCATTCCATAAGTTGCCAGAGTTTCTATAACTCCATAAGCTGTTAGCGTTTCCATAATTCTATAAGTTATCATCACTTTTATAATTCTATTAGATAGCCAATTATGCACAAGATGCCGGGACTGAAGGGAGTATTTGATGAATGAGCATACGAAAACTGTATTACATAAGGAGATAAGAAATACATGAAAAACTACAAATCTAGTAAGAGAAGGACAGAGGAAAAGAGCAGCAGGGCTCTTTTCTCTGCTATTTTTTATAGGGGTTTTGATAATCTGGGCAGAGGAACGTCTCGCTCCATGCCATCATGGTTTGTAGGACAGGGATAAAACTTTTCCCTAATTCGGTGAGCGAATATTCCACCTTCGGCGGGATTTCCTTGTAAATTTCCCGGTGGAGGAAACCGTCGCTTTCCAATTCACGAAGTTGCTTTGTCAGTGTGGACTGTGTGATGCCATCAAGGCGTCGCATCAGTTCACCGAACCGCTGGACTTTATAAAATGACACATACCATAAGATTAGGATTTTCCATTTGCCGCCGATTACGGACTGAAGCTTACCCATTGGAACGCAGCGGGCAATGGTTTCTTCTTTGTTAAATTTATTATCAGCCATTTTATTTCACCTTTTTTCATATGCGTTTATTTTGAGTATATTCCGGCAGTGGGAAAAAATCAAGATACGGTCATTTTTCGCAGATAGTATACATTTTGTTCATAGTATGAAAAATGGACTGTCAACCGCAAAAGACATTAGCTGGTTTTATGGATTTCTAGATGTAATATAGTGTAAAAAGGATATCCATTGAGGAAAAACGAGGAAGAACGAGGAAGAATAAATAATGTACGATACAAGAACGAAATTAGAAAAGGAAAAAGCTGTGTTGCAGCTAAAGGCAGACCATAAGGAAAAAGTTTCGTTGTAGTCAGGGGCAGGTCATAGGAAAAAGCTGCGCAGCAGCAGAAGGCAGACCATAAGGAAAAAGCTGCATTGCAGCCAAGATTGGATTATGCGGTAAAGGTTTCCATCATGATAGGAGCGCAAGAGGCTAGGCGCCTCTGCAAGGGAAACTGTCCGGGCTTATACTGAAATTTAGGAAGTTATTTTTTCAAGCATTGCAAAATTGGTTCAATATATTTTTTATCTGAAATGTCGTAAGACGAAGAAATGATTTTTACCATTTCCATCTCTGTTTCGCTTTTATTTTTTTTTGCCTTAAGTGTTTTTATGAACATTTTCATCATAAGTTTATATGGAGTGGACATTTTCTCATAATTGAATCCGCCCGGACAATAAAAGATATTTACCTTTTCCAATTCCGATTCGTTGAAATTTTGCTTCAGAGCTGATTCAATTTCCGGATAGTCTATCGGACATCCGCCAACACAAAATGCAATCAACTTTTTATTTGCCCATTTATCTATATTGTTTTTGAACCAGCCTATTTTGCTGATATTGCCCGCACATGCCCAACCGCCAAAAATAATTGCGTCATAATCAGCTAAGTTTTTCGCTTTTGCGGCGGATAATGCAAGGCAATCCGCCCCCGTTGCTTCCGCTATCCATTCGGCATAGCGTTTTGTAAACCCAGTCTGTGAATTGTAAATTACGATTATTTTCATCTGCTTAACTCTCCTTTTTTCCATTTCTCATGACACTTTCAACCGTTTTAGGACAACCGGAATATTGGACAGACCGGATATTAATCGGTATCAGCAACTTCTTGCATCTTTTTATTTTGCATCTTTTCATTAGCGGTCTTACATTCCAAATTTTCTATTCCTGCATACAACTTTGATAAAAGAATAAAAAGGGTTTCGATTTCTTTATCTGTATAAACTTCAAAAAGATATTTCAATTCCTCTTGGTATTTAAAAAAATCGTTTTTGAAATAACTGTTTACTTTTTCTGTGGGACAAATACACATGGCTCTTGTATCATGTGGGCTTTGCTGAATGGTAATAAACCCCTTTTTCGCCAGCACATCGGCTAATTTTTTGACATTTTGTCTTGAGCAGCCCAACAAGTTTCCTAATTGGGTAAATGTCAGTTGTTCCTTTGATTGCCTGACTATTGACAATAACATAAATTGCTTTAATGATACCTCTGGAATACGGCTATCAAAAAGTGTTTGCAGCTTGTTTCCGGCAATGAACAATGTGCTGAAAATAGCTTTTCTTTGGTTTTCTGTAGTATCTGAAAATTTTGCAATCAAATCATTTAGTTCCATGCAATCCTCCTAATTGGTAACTTGTTACGAGTTTAATTATAGCAACAAGTCACCTATGTGTCAATATGAATGGTAGAAATACAATTTATGTGAATACAAGGAGGAAACCGGTAGTTTCTATTGCAGTAATCTTCCGTGTCATAAGCAGGATTGTGGTACTAGTATAATTGGAAAAAGCTTTTGCTCCATTCGTTTCCATGATATACTAGACGAAACTGAAGGGGAAAAGGGCAGGGAATGAATGTGTCCGGTAACTATAGGTTTTGTCGGGAGGTGTAGAATTGATTGTGGAATTAGAACAGGCTCAAAAAGCGGAGCCATTGTTTGATGGATGGCAGGAAACTATGGTTTGGTCTTGTTTGCAAGGCGTGATGGGGAAAATGTATGCGGATTCTTTGGAAAGCCCTGCTTCTGCTATGGTTTTGCTGGGGGATTTTTGCTTTTTGGCAGGAAAACCGGACAAGGATTTTTTTGTGGAGAAAAATTGGGCTTGGTTTGGTAAAGGCAGACAGGATTTTATGATTATGGTTCCGAAAGATGAGGGATGGGCAGCGCTGATAGAAAAATACTTGGCTGGGAAAGCGGATAAGGTGACCCGGTATGCGATAAAGAAAGAACCGGATATATTTCATAGAGGAATGTTACAGGCGGCCATAGAGCGATTGCCGGAGGGGTATGTTTTGCAGATGATAGATGAAGCCTTATTTTGGCGATGTAAGGAAATCGAATGGTGCGGTGACTGGGTAGCACAGTATGAGGATTATGCTGAATACCAGAAATATGGGTTGGGGGCAGTTATCATGAAGGCAGGGGAACCTGTTTCCGGGGCGTCTTCTTATTCCAGCTATGCAGGAGGTATAGAGATTGAGGTAGATACCAGAGAGGATTGCAGGAGAGAGGGTCTTGCTTATATATGCGCGGCAAAGCTGATTCTGGAATGTTTGGAACGCGGATGGTATCCGAGTTGGGACGCGCAGAATAAAGAGTCTGTTGCCTTGGCGGAAAAACTAGGGTATCATTTTGGTTATGAATATGTGGCGTATGAAGTTTATCTAAGGCGTGGATAGCTGGTAAAGAAAGATTGAGGTTTTGCGGAAAAGAAAATTTTGAATTTGATTGAAATATTCCTCAAATGATGACAGGAAATAAAAACGAAGGGGAAAATAATAGCGAAAGAAATGTAAAGCAATAACAGTGGAAATGGGAAAAATAACAGCAGAAAAGACCGAAAGTAACGACGAAAGAAATAGAAAACAATAACGGAGGAAAAAAGAAGGTGTTGGAAAAAATGGATGGCAGCAGTGACTTGAAGACAATACCAGGCATAGGTGCAAATATGGAAAAATATTTACATAATATTGGAATCCGGTGCGTGGAAGATTTGAAGGGGAAGGATCCGGAAGAGCTATACCATATGGACTGCCTGAAGAAGGGGTTTCAAGAGGACAGATGTGTATTATATGTATTCCGCTGTGCCGTATATTTTGCGGAACATGAACAGCGCGAACCAGAAAAGTTAAAATGGTGGTATTGGAAGGATAAGGAATACCCGGAAAAAGATTGATGCTTATATGGAAAACCATCAAACTGCTGCGTTGAGAAAGCCTGCCTTTAGCAATATCATTTAGTTAACGGTACCGGACGCCGTGAGGAACATAAAATGCTCCGTCACCACGCTTTCGCTCGGTAAAAAGCGTAACGGACACTAAACTCGTGAGGAACCTCGTTAAGTGCCGACGCTTTTTAACGGGTTCCTTGAGCATTTTATGTTCCTTACGGCTGAATCAAGGCGCTAACTAAATGACATTGCTGGACTTTAAAGGAGCTTTATTTTTTGCAGCAGTTTGATGGTTCACGCAAACTTTAGGATACTCCCAAAGCAAAAGCCATATAATTTTCCAATGCTCTACTTAAATAACAAAATTATCCATCAGGTCAGCCATAACTTCTACCTGGTCGCTTTGTTCTTCGCTGATGGCAGCGGTTTCCTGCGAAGTCGCCGCGTTGTTGTCAACTACTTCTAATATTTCACCGAGTTCCGCATCGATTTGCTTCATATATTGTACATTTTGATCCAATAATTCTGAAATCTGGCTCATTTTCTGGGTAGCTGTCTGGGCTCCTTCCATGACTTCTGAGATGTTTTCTGCTGTTTCATCCGCAATGGAAATGCCCTTTTCGACGGTGGCTACCGTAACCTCAATTAGCTTGGTTGTTTCACCGGCGGATTTGGCAGATTCTTCTGCCAGTTTCTTTACTTGTTCGGCTACGACTGCAAATCCTTTTCCGGCCTCCCCGGCGCGTGCCGCTTCAATGGCAGCGTTCAAAGAAAGAAGATTGGTTTGGGAAGCAATATCATCAATAGCGACAATAATATTTTTAATTTGCTCGGAACATTGGCTGATTTCTTTAATGGCTGCTTTCAGCTCTTCCATTTTTTCATTTCCGATAAGCAGGGTTTGACCCGATTGGGATGCGATATTTACACATTCCCGGGCTTCGTTGGAACTTTTCTCCATATCGGCATATAAGTTTTCGGTCAGCGTCGTCAGATTAGATACTGTCGTGGCTTGGGCTGTACTTGCCTCTGCCAAGTTGGTAGCCGCATCGGAAAGCTGCTGGGAACCTGATTTGATGTGGTTTGACATTTCCCGCAGGCTTTGAAGGGTGTGGCGGATTTCCTCGCTGATTTTATAGAAAGAATCTTTGATAGTTGTAAATTCACCTACGTAATCCTGCTTTAAAGAGATATTGTAGTTTCCGTTACCCATTTGCTCCAGCGTATCGGTAATTTCCCCAATGATTTTAACCAGATTATCTTTCATAAACTGGATGGCGGAAACCATCCTCCCCACTTCACTGTCATCCGCTTTCATATCGAATGCCATATGTAAGTTCCCTTCCGACATAGCGACCATCTGCTCGGATACTTTGGTAATCGGTACAAGAAGTTCTTCCCTTGAAAATTTGATGGACATTATAATCTGACGTATTACATAAAGGAAAGACAACAAAAATAATGCTTCAATAACTAACTGTATTATGACCAAGATATCTTTCTTGGATGAGAGCCTGTCCTGGATTTTGCTGATTGCAGCATCGGTTTGGTTATTGATGATTTCGACGTCATTTTCATATTTTTCGCCGAAGACATATTCGATAGCGGATTCCCGGTCACCGGATGCGGTCAATTCCATTGCTGCTTCTTCCAAAGGAACTAGGCCGTTGGACAGTTCGGCGATTTGCCTCATCTCATTCCATTCTTCTTCTGTAATGTCGTTCCCTTCCAAGCCTGCCCATGCAATATCCCTGTTCTTGTCGACATTGAGTTCCTTCATATAATCATTGTAGTATTTCTCATTGCCTGTTACAGCATATGCTTGTACGGAATAGGTAAGGGCTTTTGAACCAATACGGTATTGGTTCAAAAAGAGGGTGGTTTCCAACTGGTCTTCTTCCACAAGTACGACATAGAAGCTGGTTGCTATTGTGAGTGCCAGAAGGATCCCCCCCAAAACAAGTGCGGTAATGGAATTTTTCACAATTTGTTTTAGACGTAATTCCTGGCTGTTCTTTCCGAGAGAATTGTTTTTTGCATTGCTTGACTGATTCATACTTTTTCCTCCGTGACATAAAATCCGTTTTGTTCCTAATTGTTTTTTCATTCCAATCTATCCCTGGCGCCCCCCGCTGTGTTTGTTATGCCAGAACCATTATATGTCAAGGAAAATGTAGGAAATTAAAAAAACGAAGCTTAGAAAATGTACTTGAGTGATACCGTAAAAAATTAGGTAAATGCTTCCAGACATTTTTTATATTGTTATTATTTAATTTTAATAAATTTTTAATAAAATGTCTATCAGTTTTTGTAAATTTTGTAATAAAAATATATTTATTGTTTGATTGGATTTATGTTATAGTTAAGTTATTGATATTTGATGTGTATAGTATGGATTAAAGGGCAGGAAGCAGAAGGGGCGCATGGATGAAACAATTATTTACAATGGATATAAAAGACTATTGGCAGGGAGATGGTCGTAGATATAGGGCATCTGCCAGAGCGGTGATACGGGCGGAAAATGGCAGAATAGCGATGGTCTACAGCAGAAAATATAAATATTATAAGTTCCCCGGCGGCGGAATCCAGGCAGATGAAAAGAAAGAGGATGCCTTAGCAAGGGAAGTGCATGAGGAAACGGGGCTTATCGTAAAGAAGGACACAATTCAGGAATATGGGAGTGTGCGTCGGCTGCAGAAAAGCAGTGAAATAGAGAATACTGTTTTTGTGCAGGAGAATTTTTATTATACTTGTGGGGCCGAAATGGCAGTGGGGGAACAAAGGCTGGATGGTTATGAACAGGAAGCGGAATTTGAATTACAATATATCCATATAGAAGATGCAATAAAGGCAAATAAATTATGCGCCATACAGGATGCATTTACCCTTGTGTCGGTTGCAAGAGATACGGCAATGTTGGAAATATTGGACGGAACAATTCCCAACCCTTCTATTCCTATGGCAAAATTTTTGTTGAGAACTGCTGCCAAGAGCAATCCGGGTCCGTGGGAACAGCATAGCAGATACGTGGCGGAAAGCGCAAGAAAGATAGCGGAGCATTGCCCGGGTATGGATGGAGAAAGGGCATATGTATACGGTATGCTGCATGATATAGGGCGGAAATTCGGGGTAAGTTGTTTGGCCCATGTTTATGATGGTTATCATTATTTGTTGGATTTAGGATATGGCAATGCCGCAGGCATCGCTTTGTCGCATTCTTTTAACCGGAAAGAAATTGATGACTATATCGGGGAATTTGATATCACAGAAGATGCGCAGGAGGAGATACGCTGTCTTCTCAAAAAGGTGGAATTTAATGATTATGATTATTTGATTCAATTATGCGACTCGATTGCAAAGGCAGACGGAATTGTTTCTTTGGAGGAAAGGATGACGGATGTAAAAAACAGATATGGGCACTACCCGCAGGAAAAGTGGGAAAAAAATGTTGAGTTGAAAGATTATTTTGAGGAAAAGATGGGAAAAAATTTGTATACGGTAGTTGATGCTTCTTTGTAATT